>Ga0182231_1000005_pt1 | contig 124044 bp, 114 predicted proteins | sample G6R1MG_29_FD_129667 | JGI IMG/M metagenome (GOLD analysis project Ga0182231, IMG submission 129667) | Miscanthus phyllosphere microbial communities from Michigan, USA - G6R2_NF_07NOV2016_LD1 MG | ecosystem: Host-associated > Plants > Phyllosphere > Phylloplane/Leaf | place: USA: Michigan...
ACCAAAAAAGCCCGTTCGTCGTTGCTTTAAGCTGCGTCCCCCGTGGAGAGCGGGGTTCGCCGGTTTCGCCTCCGGCTGCCGGTTGTTGTCGGGGTCCGGTGTCGCCACCTGGATGCCGGCCGAAGGGAATCCACCCTGTCGACCATCGATCCTTTAAGACCCCTGGCGGCTGTCCGGCAGTTGGCCGGATGCCCACCAACCGACACGCGGCCACAGGCACGTGCGAAATTGGGCAAGGGCGATATACGGCCATCGCCTTCCGGCGACAAGAAAAAACACGGTTCTTTCACACGCGGTGGGGTTGCAGGCGAGGAATGTTGCACAAACGCCGCGCCGGCCCGCGCGGCCCCTTTCCAAGCCCGGGCGGACACGCCATCAAGCGGGCGATTCACCACTCGACGGCCGCATCAGGGCGCAGGATCATGACAGAACCGAACCGTCGCGCCGTCATCACGGGCCTGAGCGTCGCGGGTCTCGCCGCCACAGGAGCGCTCGCCGGCGCGGCGACGGCCCAGCCGGGCGTGCCGCAGCCCTTCGGCTTCGCCGATGTCGAGCGGCGGGCCCGCGACCTGTCGAAGACGCCGCATGCCGCGAAGGTGCCGGATCTGCCCGCCGCCATCGCCAAACTCGATTACGACGCGTGGCGCGACATCCGCTTCAAGCCCGACCGGGCGTTCTTCGGCGCGGAAGGCAGTCCGTTCCGGCTTCAGCTGTTCCACCTCGGCTTCCTCTACAATCGGCCGGTGACGGTGAACCTCGTCCGCGGCGGCGTCGCGACGCCCATCGCCTATCAGGCGAGCCTGTTCGACATGGGCCGCACCAAGATCGACAAGCCCCTGCCGGTGGATCTCGGGTTCGCCGGGATCCGCATCCATTCCTTCCTCAACAGCCCGAGCCTGCTGGACGAACTCATCGTCTTCCTCGGCGCGAGCTACTACCGCTTCCTCGGGCGCGACGAACTCTACGGCCTGTCGGCGCGCGGGCTCGCGGTGAACGTCGAGGGGCAGGGGGTCCCGGAAGAGTTTCCGGTGTTCCGCGAATTCTGGGTGACGATGCCGGAGGCGAACGCCGCGGCCCTGGTCATCGACGCGCTCCTCGACAGCCCCGGACTGACCGGCGCCTTCCGCTTCACCGTGTATCCGGGCGACGAGACGACGGTGGCCGTGCAGGCGACCCTCTATCCGCGCACGGAGCTGGCCACCCTCGGCCTCGCGCCCCTGACCTCGATGTACTTCATCGGCGAGAACGACCGGCGTCATTCCGACGATTACCGGCCCGAACTCCACGATTCCGACGGACTGCAGATCGCGGCCGGCAGCGGCGAGTGGCTGTGGCGCCCCCTCGACAATCCGAAGGCGCGGCGCATCTCGAGCTTCGCCGACACCGATCCGAAGGGGTTCGGCCTGCTCCAGCGGGATCGCGGCTTCGCGAGCTATCAGGACCTCGAAGCCGCCTACCAGCGCAGGCCCGGCTACTTCGTCGAGCCCGACGGCGCCTGGGGGGAGGGGGCCGTGACGCTGATGGAACTGCCCACCGACACGGAGACCAACGACAACGTCGTCGCCTGCTGGCGCCCGCGCCGGCCCTACGCGCCGGGCGAGGCCGTGCGCCTGTCCTACCGGGTGCGCAGCGTCGGCGGCGATGCCCTCCATCCGGGTGCGCGCGTGGTCAACACCTTCGTGGCCGCCACGGTGGCGAGCGGCACGGCCAAGGCGGAGGAGGCGCAAGGCGCGCTCAGCCGGCGGTTCCTCATCGACTTCGCCGGCGGCGACCTCGCCTATTACCGCGCCGATCCGAGCCGGGTCGAGGTGATCGCCAGCGCGTCGGACGCCCGGGTGACGGCGACTTCCCTGGTCGCCAATCCGCATACGGGCGGCCTGCGCGCCGCCATCGACGTCCTGGTCTCAACCCCCGGACAGGCCACGGATCTGCGGGCCTTCCTGCGGGCCGGCGGGCGGGCGCTGTCGGAAACCTGGATCTATTCCTGGACCGCCGCGTGAGCGCGGCCTTGCAGTCGCGCGAGACGACACCCGCCATCGCCATCCGGCCGGCCCGGATCGAGGACCTCGACGCCCTCGTCGCCCTGGAACATGCCGCGTTCTCCATCGACCGGGCGGAGCGACGGGCGATCCGCCACGCCATCCGCTCGGCGAGCATGACGCTCCTCGTGGCGCTGGCCGACGACGGCGACGCGCGCGACATTCTCGTCGGCGCGGCGACCCTGGAACGCCGGCGCGGCAGCCGCAACGCGCGGCTCTCCTCCATCGCCGTCTCGCCCGCCCGCGCCGGCCTCGGGCTCGGCGGCCTCGTCCTCGACGCGGCCGAGGCGGATGCCCGGGACCACGGCTGCACGCACCTGCGCCTCGAAGTCCGCGCCGACAACGGCGCCGGGATTCGGCTGTACGAGCGCCGGGGCTACACGCGCTTTGCCGTCATCCCCGACTACTACGAGGACGGGATGGAGGCGTGGCGCTACGTCAAGGCGCTGCGGTAGGGCCAAACGAAAACCCGCCCCGGCGCAAGCCGGGACGGGTGTCGTGGGCGCGCCGTGCCCCGGCATCGCGCCGGGGCGGGCGGATCAATCGCAGACTTCCTTCGTGACCGTCTTGCGATCGCCGACGTCGTTTTCCTTCGTCACGGTCTTCGACGCGCAGCCATCGGCGGTCTCGCGGGTCTCGACGGTCTTGCGCTCGCTCGCGGGCCGCTCGACCACCACGTCCGGTGCATCGCGACGGATGATCGTGGTCTCGGCCTGGGCCAGGGCCGGCGCGCCGACGAGGAGCGCCAGGGTGGCAGCGGCGAGAAGGGGATTGCGCATGGGGGACCTCCGATGTCGAAAACGTCGGCATCCAACGAGGAACCAAGCGGGACCGTTCCCCGATCCGCACCCAATCTTGCGCAAATCTCCCGTTTCCGCGCGAATTCGCCGGGTTTCGTCGCGCCTCAGCCTTCGATGCGCGAGAAATCGGCGACCTCGCGGGTCGCCGCCCGCAAGGCGTTGAGGAGGGCGAGACGGTTTTCGCGCAACGCCGGATCGTCCGAATTCACCGTCACCTTCTCGAAGAACGCATCCACGGGGGCGCGGAGCGTCGACAAGGCCTGCATGGCCCCGGCGAAATCTTCCCGCTCCACCGCCGCCGATGCCGCCCCGCGGGCGGCCACCAGGGCCTCCGACAGGGCGCGCTCCTCGGGCTCGCCCCGGGCGGCGAGCGCGGCATCGGGTGCCGCGTCGTAGGAGCGTCCGTCCTTCTTCTCCTCGATGCGCAGGATGTTGGCCGCGCGCTTGTAGCCGGCGAGGAGGTTCTTTCCGTCGTCGGTCTCCAGGAACTTGCCCAGGGCCTCGACACGGCGGACCACCATGAGGAGATCGTCCTGGCCCGGCAGAGCGAAGACGGCGTCGATGAGGTCGTGGCGGGCGCCCTGATCGCGGAGGTAGACCTTCAGGCGGTCGGCGAAGAAAGCGAGGAGGTCAACAGACTCGCGCCTTACTTGCCCGCCATTCCAGTGGGATCCGACGCTTAACTGGGCATATACTTTAGGTCCGGATGCCTTCTCTTGAAAAAAGGCACCCTTTAAGGCCTCGTCGATATCCTGTGCGTGCAGATCAAGGATATCAACCAACTTTAAACGACGACCTTCGAGAACCAGACGGATAACGCCTAGAGCCGCGCGACGAAGGGCATACGGGTCCTTACTGCCCGTCGGCTTCTCGTCGATGGCCCAGAAGCCCACCAAGGTGTCGAGCTTGTCGGCCAACGCCACGGCGACGGCGACGGGATCGGTCGGCACCCGGTCGGAGGGGCCGACCGGCTTGTAATGGTCTTCGATGGCCGCAGCGACACTCTCGTGCTCGCCCTGCAGGGCGCCGTACTTCCGGCCCATGAGGCCCTGAAGTTCGGGGAACTCACCCACCATTTCGGTGACGAGGTCGGCCTTGGCCAAGCGTGCGGCGCGCTCGGAGAGATCCGCATCGGCGCCGACCAGGGGCGCCAGTCCGCGCGCCAAGGCGGCAATCCGCTGTACCCGCGCGCCCTGCGTCCCGAGCTTCTCGTGGAACACGATGGTGTCGAGCTTCGGCAGCCGGTCTTCCAGCTTGATCGCCTTGTCGGTCTCCCAGAAGAACTTCGCGTCCGACAGGCGCGCCCGCACAACCCGCTCGTTGCCGGCCGTGATGGCCAGCCCCCCGTCGCTGGCGACGAGGTTCGAGGTCAGGATGAAGGCCGGGGCCAGGCGGTCGCTGCCGGATTCGCGCAGGACGAAGCACTTCTGGTTCGCCCGGATCGTCGCCCGGATCGCCTCGGCGGGGATGTCGAGGAAGGCGGCGTCGAAGGTGCCGAGGAGCACCACCGGCCATTCCACGAGGCCGGCGACCTCTTCGAGCAGGCCGTCGTCCTCCACGAGTTCGAGGCCGCGCGCGAAGGCCAGGTCCCGGGCGTCGTGCAGGATGATGTCCTTGCGCCGGTCGGCGTCGAGGACGACCTTCGCGCGTTCCAGGGCGGCGACGTAATCGTCGAAGCGGCGGACCTCGATGGCGTCGGGCGCGAGGAAGCGGTGGCCGTAGGTGGTGGTGCCGGCCGCGATGCCGTCGATGCTGAACGGCACCACCTCGGGGGTCTCGGTCTCGGGCCCGAAGGTGGCGACGATGGATTGGAGCGGGCGCACCCAGCGCAGGGCGCCGGCTTGAGCGGACGCCTTGCCCCAGCGCATGGATTTCGGCCACGGGAAGCTGCGGATGATCGCCGGCAGGATCTCGGCCAGGACGTCGAGGGTGTCGCGGCCGGGCTTCTCGATGACGGCGACGTAGAACTCGCCCTTCTTCGGATCGGAGACGATGGTGGCCTGATCGAGGCTGGCGAGGCCCGAACTCTTGAGGAAGCCCTGCACCGCCCCCTCGGGCGCGCCGACGCGGGGGCCCTTGCGCTCCTCGCGCACGTCCTTGCCGCGCGCCGGCAGGCCGGCGACGTGCAGGGCGAGGCGGCGCGGCGTCGCGAAGGCCTTTGCGCCGTCGTAGAGGAAGCCGCGCTCCACCAGCGCGTCCGTGACGAGCTTCTTCAGGTCCTCCGCCGCGCGCCGCTGCATGCGGGCGGGGATTTCTTCGGAGCGCAGTTCGAGGAGCAGATCGGGCATGGGCTGGCAATAAGACGGGCCGAACGGGGTGTCGAGGGGGCGGCGTTCAGCCGGACAGGGCGAGGCAGGCGGCCCCGAGGGTGATGGCGCAGCAGCTCGCCAGACGCCGGGCCGTCAGCCGTTCGCCGAGGAACAGCCGGCCGATCACGGCGGCGAACACGACGCTGGTCTCCCGCAGGGCCGACACCGCCCCCATGGCATCGTGCTGCATCGCCCAGATGACGATGCCGTAGGCCAGGATGGAGGCGAATCCGCCGCCGAGGCCCGACAGGGTCTGGCGCGTGGACGCGTGTGGGAGGCCCCGCGAACGGACGACGACGAAGACCGGGAGGACGAGGCACCAGGAGAGCGACATGGTGGCCGTGTACGGGACGGCCTCGCCCGCGAGCCGAACGCCGATGCCGTCCACCACCGTGTAGCCCGCGATGAACACCCCCGTGAGAAGCGCGGCCGGCAGGGCTCGCAGATGGAAGCCGGCGCGCAGGGTGAGGAAGACGATTCCGGACGAGACCAGCCCGATGCCGAGGCAGGCGGCGAGGCCGAGGCGTTCGCCGGCCACGAGGGCGGCGGCACTCGCGACGAGGACCGGCGACGATCCCCGCGCGATGGCATAGGTCTCGCCGAGTTCGCCGGCGCGATACGTCGCCGTCAGGGCGATCATGTAGCCGAGGTGGAGCACGCCCGAGGCGGCGGCATAGGGCCAGCTCGCGGGCGCCGGCAGGGGCAGGATCACAAGGGCCACGGCGGAGGCCGCCGCCATGGCGAGGCACATGAGGGCCGAGGCCCAGAGCCGGTCGAGGCCGCCGCGCAGGACGGCGTTCCAGCCCGCATGGAGGGCGGCGGCGAACAGGACCGACGCGACGACGGGAGCGCTCAACGCGCCCGTCCCCGCGCCGTCAGTGGGTGTCTCCCTTCAGGAGCGCCGATAGGAGCCAGCTCGGTTCGCCCAGCGAACGGACTTCGTCGATGCGCCAGGCGCCGTCCTCGCGAACCACGGTGTAGACGAGGCGCTGGGGACGGTCGTCGACGAGGCTGACATCGACCTCGGCGCGGGCCGGCCCCGCCCGGGTCTCCACGAAGCTGAGGTCGCCGGTGACGTCGCGGGCGACGGGCTCGTGGTTCACCCGGTAGTCGAAGGTCAGGCCGCCGCCGGAACGCGGCCGGGCATCGGCGCCGAACAGGGCGCGCAGGCGGGCGGTGTGAAGCACGGATGCCCCGGCGCCGGGCTCGGCATAGAGGCGCCGCACCACGTCGGCGGGCGTCTCGTCCGCGACGGCCGGACCACCCAGGGCGTAGAGACAGAGGACGACGGCGCTCGCCCGGCTCAACCAACTCGTGCGCATCGGCCGCCCCCGTCTGACGTTCCCCAGGGCTCTGCCCCGACCCCGCGAAGGGCTCGCCCTTCGAACCCCCGATCGCCTTCGGATCAGGCCGCCCCGCCGCCCGCCGTGCGAAGGTAGGCCGCGCCGCAGGCTTTCGCCAGTTCGCGCACCCGCAGGATGTAGCTCTGCCGCTCGGTCACCGAGATCACCCCGCGGGCGTCGAGCAGGTTGAAGACGTGGCTCGCCTTAATGCACTGGTCGTAGGCCGGCTGCGCCATCCGGTGCCGCCCGTCCTCGTCCGCCGGGGTACCGGCGTCGAGGTAGGTCCGGCACGCCTTCTCGGCGTCGGTGAACTGCCGGAACAGCATAGCGGTGTCGGCGGCCTCGAAGTTGTGGCGCGAGTATTCCTGTTCCGACTGCAGGAACACGTCGCCATACGTGACCTTGTCGTCGCCGATGCCGCCGTTGAAGTTCAGGTCGTAGACGTTCTCGACGCCCTGGACGTACATGGCGAGGCGCTCCAGGCCGTAGGTGAGCTCGCCCGCCACGGGCGAGCATTCCACGCCCGCCACCTGCTGGAAGTAGGTGAACTGGCTCACCTCCATGCCGTCGCACCAGCATTCCCAGCCGAGCCCCCAGGCGCCGAGCGTCGGGCTCTCCCAATCGTCCTCGACGAAGCGGATGTCGTGGAGCTTGAGATCGACGCCGATGGCGTCGAGGGAGGCGAGGTAGAGCTCCTGCAGGTTCGGCGGGTTCGGCTTCAGGATCACCTGGAACTGGTAATAGTGCTGCAGCCGGTTCGGGTTCTCGCCGTAGCGCCCGTCCTTCGGGCGCCGCGAGGGCTGGACGTAGGCCGCCTTCCAGGGCTTGGGGCCGAGGGCCCGCAGGGTGGTCGCCGGATGGAAGGTGCCGGCCCCCACCTCCATGTCGTAGGGCTGAAGGATCACGCAGCCCTGCGCGGCCCAGAACCGCTGCAGCGTCAGGATCAGACCCTGGAACGAGGTCTTCGGCGCGAGATCGACGGCGCTCGACGGTGGGGTGGCGCTCGACGTGGGGCTGGCGCTCGACATGGGCGATCCGGTCCGTGAAGGGGCGGCCAGCGTTTAAGAGGCGGGTCGGGGGTGTCAAGCGAAGGGGGTGCGGGCGCGCACGCAATTTCGCCCCAATTCCGCCGGGTGGCCGGAACTGTCACGCTCGCCGCCAAGTTTATCCGGCAATCAGTCAGTCTTCGCCGTCGCGCAGCGACAGGCACAAGTTGGATCAACGCGCCATGCGCTCGTCTTTCGCAGTCTTCGCCGCCATCGCCGCCGCGTCCCTCGCCGCCACGCCCCTGGTGATGGGTGCCTCCAACGCCTTCGCGACTCAGGAGTCCGCCGATATCGTCACCATGCCGGCGGTGGTGACCCCCATCGACGTCGTGACGGTGCCGGCGCCCGCCGCCGCAGAGACCTGCACCCGCAAGGTCCGCGTCGTCTATGCGGGGTACGGCACCGAGAGCTGCGCCCGCTGATCAGAGACCGAAGCGCGCCCAGGCGGCGCGCTCCTCCACCACCGCCAGGGCCTCGGCGGCGAGGCCGGCGGTGCTGGCGGGGTTGGCGCGCCGCAACAGGCGGGCGAGGAGCGAACCGCGCTTGCCCGCGACCATGACGATCCGAACCTCCTCGCCGAAACGTGCCCGCAGGGTCGAACGCACATCGCCCAGCCCGTCGACGAGGCCGAGGCGCAGGGCCTGCCGCCCGGTCCAGACGGCGCCAGTGAACAGCTTCTCGCCGTTCGGATCGAGGGTCGGCCGGCGCCCCCGCACCAGGGTGGTGAACAGATCCTGCACGTCCGCCTGAATCGCCTTCAGGCGGACGATGTCGTCGGGATTCTCGGGACGGAACGGGTCGAGCATCGCCTTGGCTTCGCCCTGGGTGTGGACCCGGCGCTCGACGCCGAGGCGTTCGATGAGCCGGTCGAACCCGAAGCCCGCCGAGACCACCCCGATGGAGCCGACGAGGGAGGTCGGATCGGCGACGATCTCGTCCGCCGCGCAGGCGATCATGTAGCCGCCGGACGCCGCCACATCCTCCACGAATGCGTAGACCGGCAGGCCCTTCTCCGCCGCGAGCGCCCGGATCCGCTGGTGGATGAGGTGGGACTGGGCCGGCGATCCGCCCGGCGAGTTGATCACCAGGGCCACCGCAGCGATTCCCGGCATACCGAAGGCCTGTTCCAGGGGGCTGGCGAGGCCGGCGATGGAAAGCCCCGCCCGGAGCGGCGAGACCGCCCCGATGGCGCCGTCGAGGCGCACGACCGCCACCCGTGGCTTGCGCTTGCGCCAGCGCGCCGGGAGGAACGCCCGCAGGCCGGCCGGAATCGTGAACGCCATCGTGTCTCGCTGGAGAGAGGTGGGGAAAGGCGAGGCGCCGCCGGACCGCCCGGCTGCGCGCCTCGGGAAGATGGGGCGCGCCGCCCGCTTCGCCAGCGCGCCGGGGCGGTCACGGAGCGTCGTCGGGTCCGATCCAGGCCGATCCGGCATTCAGGGACGCCGCAAGGGGCGTGAACGATCCGTCGGCGGCGTGCAGCACGAGGGGTGCGAGCAGCGCGAAGGGCGCACGGCTTCCTTTCACCGCCGTGATCAGGACCCGGATCGCCGGTTCCCCGGCCCGCGCCTGGACGGGCCGCACGGCGATGGCCCCGAAGCGTCCCCGCAGGGCGTCGAGGCAGTCCGGCAGGGCGTCGGCCCGGTGAATCAGCCCGAGACGCCCGAGGGGCCGCAGGATCCCGACGCAGGTGCGAAGCCACCCGTCGAGGGAACCGGCCGGAAAGGTGTGGGCGGAGGCCTTGCGGGCATCGGGGGAGACCCGGTGACGGCCAGCCTCAAAATAGGGCGGATTGGTGAGGACGAGATCGCAGAGGTCCGGGACGAGGCCGGCGGCGCGGCGCTCCGCGCCCCCGGCGAGGACATCCGCCTCGAGAACCTCGACGCGTCCCTCGAGCCCGTTGAGCGCGGTGTTGCCGCGGGCGAGGTCGGCCAGGGCCGGATCGCGCTCGACGAGGACGAGGCGGCAGGCGGGCGCCCGCAACGCGAGGGCGAGCCCCACCGCCCCCGTCGCCGCGCCGACATCGCAGATCGTCGTGCCCGGCGCGGGCCGGACGAGACCCGCCAGCAGCACCGCATCCGTGCCGGCCCGGTGGGCGCCGCGTTCGGGCTGGCGCAGCCAGAGACGTCCGCCGAGCCAGGCATCGGGGGAACGCGGCTCAGGCGTCGCGCAGTTCATGGGCGAGGCCCGCCTCCGTCAGCAGGCGGCGGGCCCGGGCGGCGTGGTCCGCCGGGACGAGGAGCCGGCGCGCGAAGGCGCCGATGGAGCCTTCCAGGCCGCTCATGTGGCTGTCGGCCACGAAGGCGGGGATCTCGGCGCCGGCGAGGAGCGATTCGGCGAAACCGATCAGGACGATGTCGTTGCTGCGGATGAGTTCGGTCATCGTGACTCCCACGCGGTGGCGGATTCACCCCCGGTCGCGACCCTTGCGGCATGGTGCGTGTTGCAGCGCCTCCGAGCCCATGCGATGGGGTGCCGCACGGAAGTCGATCGCGCAAGACGAGGTCGGGGCATTCGGGTCGGCCGGTTTCGGCGGATCCGCGCCGGACCCGTCGGGTTGGGAGGCAGCGGGGTTTTGGGCGTCGTAATACCCTTGGAAGAGAGCCGCCCCGATCCGGAGGCGAGCCTGACGGACCTCGTGGCCCTCGTCGCGACGGGGATGGAGCGCGTCAACGCGACCATCCTGTCGCGCACCGGATCGTCGGTGCAGATGATCCCGGAAGTCGCCAACCACCTCATCGCATCCGGCGGCAAACGCCTGCGTCCGATCCTCACCCTCGCGACGGCGGACCTGTGCGCCTATGCGGGCGACGGGGCCGTGAAGCTCGCGGCCAGCGTCGAGTTCATGCACACGGCGACGCTCCTGCACGACGACGTCGTGGACGAGAGCGACATGCGGCGCGGCACGGTCGCGGCCCGGATCAAGTGGGGCAACGAGGCCAGCGTGCTGGTCGGCGACTTCCTCCTCGGTCAGGCCTTCCGCATGATGGTCGAGGTCGGGTCGCTCAAGGCCCTCGACATCCTGTCGGCCGCCGCCACGGTGATCGCCGAGGGCGAGGTGATGCAGCTCGCCGCCGCCAAGAACACCGAGACGACGGAGGACGAGTACCTCGCCGTCATCCGCGCCAAGACCGCCGAACTGTTCGCCGCCGCCTGCGAGGTCGGGCCCGTGATCGCCGAGCGGCCCCGGGCCGAGCAGGCCGCGTGCCGCGCCTACGGAATGAATCTCGGCATCGCCTTCCAGCTCGTCGACGACGTGCTCGATTACGGCGGAACCAGCGCCAGCCTCGGCAAGAACGTCGGCGACGATTTTCGCGAGGGCAAGATCACCCTGCCCATCGTGCTGGCCTTCCGCCGCGGCACGGACGAGGAGCGTGTGTTCTGGAAGCGGGCGCTGGAGGAGGGCGACGTCTCGGACGAGGATCTCGCGACGGCGCTCGCGATCCTGCGCCGCCACCGGGCCCTGGAGGACACCATCGAGCGGGCCCGCCATTACGGTGCCATGGCCCGCGACGCCCTCGGGCTGTTCCCCAAGAGCCCGATGAAGCAGGCCCTTCTCCAGGTCGTGGATTTCTGCATCGCCCGCGCGCATTGAGCGCGCAGGCGGACCGGCGGTCCACTCCGAACGCCGACCGACGCCTTCGGAAGCGTGGCGTTCGCCCGAGCGTCGCGCGGGCACGACCGATCCGGCGACTCGTCTCGATCAGGGGACGCCGGATCAGGCGGCAGCGGCCGCGGGACGCGTGGGCTGGGCCGCTCCGGCCTCGGCGATGACGATGTTGCCGGCCTCGTCCGACCACTGCGCCAGGAGGCCGTCCGTCGTCGCCTTGTTCATCGGTTTGCCGAACAGGTATCCCTGGCCGTAGGTGCAGCCCTGGTCGGCGAGCCAGCCGACGCTCGCCGCCGTCTCGATGCCCTCGGCCGTCGTGGAGAGGCCGAGGCTCGACCCGAGGGCGATGATCGCGTCCACCAGCTTGGCCCGGTCTTCGCTCAGGGCGATCGAGGCGACGTAGCTGCGGTCGATCTTCAGCTTGTCGAACTGCAGCTCGCGCAGGTGGTAGAGGCTCGAATAGCCCGTCCCGAAATCGTCGAGTGCGATGCGGACCCCGAAATTCTGCAGGGACTTCAGGGCGATACGTGCGGATTCGAGGTCGTTCACCAGGGCGGTCTCGGTGATCTCGATCTCGAGGCGGCCCGGCGCGAAGCCGGTCTCCGTGAGGATGGCGAGGACACGCTCGGGCAATTGCTTGTCCTGAAGCTGCAGCGGCGAGATGTTGACGGCGAGTTGCAGGTGGCCGGGCCAGGACTTGGCATCGGTGCAGGCCTTGCGCATGAGCGCCCAGCTGAGGTCGGCGATCATGCCGGTCTCCTCGGCCAGGGCGATGAAGTCCGCCGGACCGAGGAGGCCCTGCTCGGGATGGCGCCAGCGGGCCAGGACCTCGAATCCGATGAGTTCACGGCCGGGGAGCTGCACCACCGGCTGATAGAACGGCTCGATCTCGCCGCGCTCGATGCCCAGGCGCAGCTCGGCTTCCATGCGGGCCCGGACCTTCAGGGCGTGGCCCATTTCTAGGTGGAAGAAGCGGAAGGTGCCGCGTCCGTCGCGCTTGCCCTGATACATGGCGACATCGGCGGCATGGAGGAGCGACACGGCGTCTGACGTGTCCTCGCAGGCCAGGGCGATCCCGACGGTGGCGCCGACCTCGACCCGGCTCTGCTCCCACGCCACGGGTTTCGACAGGGCGGCGATGATCTGCTGGGCGAAACGGGGCACGGCCTCGCTGTCGTGGCCGTAATCGATCATCACCACGAACTCGTCGCCGCCGAGGCGGGCGATCAATCCGCCCTGGGGAACCAGGGCGCGCATCCGATCGGCCATGGTGCAGAGAACGGCGTCGCCGGCGGCATGGCCGTGGACATCGTTCACCGGTTTGAAACGATCGAGGTCGATCAGGAGGACGGCGATGGATTTCCGTCCGGGCTGCCGCAGACGCTCGTCGAGCGTCTCCTTGAAGAGGCGGCGGTTGGCAAGTCCCGTCAGGGCGTCGTGGCGGGCGGCGGATTCGGCACGATCGCGGGCAAGATCGCGGGCCAGCATGACTTGCCGAAGCTTGAACGATTTGCGGATCGAAGCGACCACGAGGCCGAAACTCATGCAGATGGCGAGCATCAGAAGGTCATGGAGGTGGTGAAACGTGGTGAAATGCAGGAGATAGTTGAACATCTCGAGCTGGGTGCCGGCGGTCCAGACACAGACGCCGATCATCATCAGGCACAGGGCCTCCCGCAATTCACCCTCGCCCCAAGAGGCTTGCTTCATCTCGTCCATTTGCCACTCCCCGCCGGGTGACAATGGCCACAAGACCCTTTCGTCTCCGTAAAGGGGAAGCTGTCCGCCGCACTCTTCTCGACCTTGGACGGGACAATAGGCTCGTCGTCCGGGCTTACCGCAGCAGAGACGCTTTCACCCACCATCCGGGATGGCGTTGCCGGATACGGCGCGCAGCCCGCACCGCGGCCCCGCGATCGGCGAAGAGACCGAAGACCGTGGCACCCGACCCCGACATGCGGGCGAGCCGGCAGCCGATCTCGCCCGACAGGGCCCGGAGCGCCTCGCCGATCACCGGCGCGAGACCGAGGGCCGGCGCTTCGAGGTCGTTGCGGGCCGGCCCGATGGACGCCAGCACGGCCTCCGGGTCGGCGCCTCCGGCGATCTCGGGATGCGACTCGGGCCGATACCGTTCGCCCACCGTCAGGCCGAGGGCGCGGAAGACCGGCGCCGTCTCGACGGGAACGCCGGGATTGATGAGAACGGCCGGCAGCGGGGCGATCCCCAGGGCGGTCCCGATGCTCTCGCCGGCACCCCGCATCATCCGGGCCCGGGGATCGAGGCAGACGGGCACGTCGGCCCCCGTCGCGCGCGCGGCCTCCAGGAGAGCGGGGTCGGCCGGATCGAGGCCGTTGCTCCGGCCGAGCAGCCGCAGGGCGGCCGCCGCATCCGACGAGCCGCCGCCGATGCCCGCCGCCACGGGCAGGCGCTTCACGAGGTGGAACGCTCCGAGCCTCAGTCCCGGGCGGCGCGCGGCGAGGTGGCGGGCGGCGCGGATCACCAGATTGTCGTCGAGGGGTCCGGCGGGGCCGGCCGTGGGCCCCGACACGTCGAGGGCGAGGCCCTCGCCGGGCGCGAGCGAGAGCGTGTCGCCGGCGCCCGTGAACGCCACGAGGCTTTCGAGTTCATGGTAGCCGTCGCCGGCGCGGCGGCCGAGGACGTGCAGCGTCAGATTGATCTTCGCCGGAGCGCGGGTGACGAGGACGGGCACGGGCTCTCGACGGTTCTTGGGGATCGGGGCGCCGGTCTGGCCCCGCGCCCCCGCCCGCGTCAAGCCCGGGCGGATCAGCCGCCGCTCTTCTTGTCGGCGGCGCCGGGCGGCTCGCTCGGGGCCGGGGCACCCTTCGGCAGTTCGGGGTTCGCCTTGCCCTCGGGCGGGTTCTCGGCGGTGGCGGCCGGCTTGTCGAGTTCGGGCAGGCCGTCCTTGAGCTTGGCGTTGATCTTCTCCAGCTCCTCCGGCTCGGGATTCAGATCCTTGGCGTGCTGCCACTGGAACTTGCCCTCGAGGCGGCGCCCGGCGCGCCAGTAGGCGTCGCCGAGGTGGTCGTTGATGGTCGGGTCGCCGGGCTTGAGCTCGATGGCCTTCTCCAGCTCGCGCATGGCCTCGTCCCAGCGGCCGAGGCGGAAATAGGCCCAGCCGAGGCTGTCGATGATCATGCCGTCGCGGGGGCTCGCATCCACCGCCTGCTTCAGCATGGTGAAGGCCTCGTCGATATTGATGTTCTGGTCGACCCACGAATAGGCGAGGTAGTTCAGCACCTGGGCACGGGCGCCGGGCTGGGACGGCGGCACCAGTTCGAGGGCCTTCTTCAGGTCGGCCTCGGCCTTGCCCCATTGCTTGGCCCGCTCGTAGGCGGTGCCGCGGAAGTAGAAGGTCGTCCAGTAGTTCGCCGCCGGCTGGTCGCCGATGAGGGCGATGGCGCGGCTGTAGGTCTCGGCCGCCTCCTCGTACTTCTTGCGCGAGCGCTGGACGTTGCCGAGCGCCGTGATCACGTCGATGTCGTTGGGATGGGCCTTCATCGCGGCGTCGAGGTGCTGGATCGCCTCGTCGCCCTTGCCCATCTGCTCGAGGTTCAAGCCCACCTGCACGTCGGCGTTGAGGCGCAGGGGCGAGTTCGCCGGGATCTGGGCGTAGGCCTCGTTGGCGCGCTCGGGCTGCTTCATCCGGTCGAGGATGTCGGCGAGGGTCAGGCGCGCGAGGGCATGCTCGGGCGCGAGGTAGAGGGCGAGACGGAGGTAGACCACCGCCGGCAGCTCGTCGCCCTGCGTCGAGCCGGCCGAGCCGAGGCCGTAGAGCACCTCGCCGGCGCCTTCCTGGGCAGTGTTGACGAGGCGGATGAGGGGCTTGCCCTCCTTCAGCTTGGTCAGGGCGTCGCGCACGATGGGGTGGCGCGGCAGCAGCTTGTCGAACTCGGTATAGGCCTGGATGGCGAGATCCGTGCGGCCGGCCTGGGCCTCGAACCGGGCATAGGCGTCGACCACCCGCAGGGTGTTGCGATCGCCGTCGTAGGCGGCCTTGAGGCGGCGCTCGGCCTCGGCCTGGTCGCCCGTGAGGGCGGCGATGAGGCCCGCATGGTAATCGCGGAACGTGTTGTAGGTGCGCTCGCCCTTGAGCTTGTTGATGGTCTCCTGGGCGCGTTTCCCGTCCCCGGCCCCGGCGAAGGCCCAGGCCGTGAGGAGCGTGCCGGTGAGGTCGGCGGCCGCGCCCCGGCCGCTGCGGGCGAAGTTCTGGCGGGCCTGGGCGAACTGGCCGGCCTTGATCTGCCGCACGCCGAGGGCGAGCTGGGCGAGCCCGTTGGCACCGTCCCGGGTGGTGAGGCGCTCGGCCGCGCGGAACGCGTCCGGCAGGGACCCGTCGGCCAGGAGCGACACGAAGGCGCGCTCCAGCAGTTCGGCGTTGCGCGGGTCGGCCTTCACGGCCTCGCGGTAGAAGCTCGCGGCGGCGGCCGTGTCCTTCGAGGCCCCGGCGATGTAGGCCGCGAGGAAGTTGCCCTCCAGGGATTCGGCCGGCTCGAACTCGGGGAGCGGCGTCGATTCACGCGGCTGCGCCGCCTGCGCCGGCAAGGTCGCCGCAAGGCAGAAGGCGAGGGCCGACAGGGTCCGGCGGGTCGCGGCGTTTCCGTTCATGGGCACCGTTCAGGGCTTCTGCGCGCCGGCCGTAACGGGGGCCGGCGCTCGATCGGGCGGGACACTGAACCGTTCCCACCATCCCTGCAAGACATAAGGACGGGGCCTGAGGCACGAGGCCGCCCTACCGGGGCCACGACGAATGGCGGGACGAAACCCTGCCGTCCGCCGCCCCCGGCGCCTCACATATTCGGGTAGTTCGGACCGCCCGGACCTTCCGGGGTGACCCAGTTGATGTTCTGGTTCGGGTCCTTGATATCGCACGTCTTGCAGTGGACGCAGTTCTGCGCGTTGATCTGATAGCGCACGCCGTCGCTCTGGGCGGCATCCGCCACCCACTCGTAGACACCCGCCGGGCAGTAGCGCGCCGAGGGGCCGCCATAGACGTCGTGCTCGGACGCCTTCTGCAGCTCGAGGTTCTTCACGTTGAGGTGAGGCGGCTGATCCTCCTCGTGGTTGGTGTTCGACAGATACACCGAGGAGAGGCGGTCGAAGGTCAGCTTGCCGTCCGGCTTCGGGTAGACGATGGGCGTCACCTCGGCGAGCGGCTTGGTGCAGGCGTAGTCGGGCTTGCCGTGCTTGAGGGTGCCGAACAGGGAGGTGCCCAGCAGGGTGTTGGCCCACATGTCGGCGCCGCCCAGCCCGACGCCCACGAGGGTGCCGTACTTCGACCACAGCGGCTTGACGTTGCGCACGCGCTTGAGGTCCTGGCCGATGGCGCTGTCGCGCCAGCCGTCCTCGTAGGCCGTGAGCTCGTCGCCCTGGCGGCCGGATTCGAGGGCCTGCGCGATGGCGTGCGCGGCCTGCATCCCCGACAGGACGGCGTTGTGGGAGCCCTTGATGCGCGGCACGTTCACGAAGCCGGCGGAATCGCCCACGAGGCAGCCGCCGGGGAAGACGAGCTTGGGCACCGACTGCCAGCCGCCCTCCATGATCGCGCGCGCGCCGTAGCCGATGCGCTTGGCCCCCTCGAAGGTCTCGCGGATCATCGGATGGGTCTTGAAGCGCTGGAACTCCTCGAACGGCGACAGGGTCGGGTTCTCGTAGTTCAGGTGCGTGACGAAGCCCACCGAGAGCAGGTGATCGTCGAAGTGGTAGAGCCACGAGCCGCCGCCGGCCTTGTTCGGCAGGGGCCAGCCCATGGTGTGCTGCACGAGGCCCGCCTGGAACTTGTCCGGCGCCAGCTGCCAGATTTCCTTGACGCCGAGGCCGTACTTCTGGTGATCGCTATGAGCGTTGAGCTTGAACCGGTCGATGAGGGTCTTCGTGAGGGACCCGCGGGCGCCCTCGCCGAAGATCGTGTACTTGCCGCGCAGTTCCATGCCGCGGGTGTAGTCGTCGCGGGGCTCGCCGGAGCGGCCGATGCCGAGGTCGCCCGTGGCGATGCCGACGACGACGCCGCGCTCGTCGTAGAGCACTTCCGAGGCCGGGAAGCCCGGATAGATCTCGACGCCGAGCGCCTCGGCCTTGGCGCCGAGGTACTTCGTCACGTTGGAGAGCGAACCGACGAAGTTGCCGTGGTTGGACATGAACTTGGGAAAGAACAGGTTCGGCATCGTCACGCCGCTGTTCTTCGTGAGGAACATGAACTCGTCGCGCTCCACCGCCGTCTTCAACGGACGGTCGGCATCGGTGCGCCATTCGGGCAGGAGGTCGTCGAGGCCCGCCGGATCGACGACTGCACCGGACAGGATGTGGGCGCCGACCTCGGAGCCCTTCTCGACCACGACGATGCTGACGTCGGACGACAACTGCTTGAGGCGGATGGCGGCGGCGAGGCCGGCCGGGCCGGCACCGACGATCACCACGTCGAAATCCATCCCCTCGCGTTCGGGCAGCGCCATTCCATCGTCCTCCTGTCACGCCCAGCCTGCGGCGGGTCCGTGAATCGTTGCTTCAGATCACTCTCAACCGATTCCAAGATAGGAAGGCAAGCGGGCCGGGGCCCCTCACAGCCCTCGTGGTGAAGAGTCGCGCGTCGCGAAAGGGGCGACACGGGGCGTGAAGCCGCCCGTGCCCCGTTGTCCACAACCACGGAACGCGCCACATCTCGTCCCATGACCGCGAGCGACGACCACCGGCGTGATCTCATCGCCGCCCTCGACTTCCACGTCGCGGCGGGCGTCGATCTCATGCTCGACGAGCACCCCCACGACCGCTTCTCGGAGCCGGACGCGCCGGCCCGGCCCGTGGTGGCCCGCGCGCCCGAGGCGGAGGCCGAGGCCGCGCCGCCATCGCCACGCCGGGAACTGCCGCCGCGCGGCGAGGCGCCGCCGCCGGCCCGCACCTACGGCCAGTCCGCCGCCGCCCGCCCGGGCGAGGCGGCGGGGGATGCACGGGCACGGGCGAAGGACGTCGCCTCCCTGGAGGAGCTGGAAGCCCTGCTCGCCGGCTTCGACGGATGCCCGTTGAAGTTCACGGCGAAGAACCTCGTCTTCGCCGACGGCAATCCGGCGGCGAAACTCATGTTCATCGGCGAGGCGCCGGGCGCCGACGAGGATCGCATCGGCAAGCCGTTCATGGGTCGCTCGGGCAAGCTCCTCGACCGGATGATGGCCGCCGTCGGCCTCGACCGCACGAGCGCCTACGTCACCAACGTCGTACCCTGGCGGCCTCCGGGGAACCGCAACCCGACGCCCCAGGAAGTGGCGATCTGCAAGCCGTTCATCGAGCGGCAGATCGAACTCGCCGATCCCGACCTCATCGTCTGCCTCGGCAGTCCGTCGACGCAGGCGATCACCGGCACCAAGGACGGGATTCTCAAGGCGCGGGGACGGTTCTACCCCTATCGCGTCGGAGACCGCGAGATTCGCGTGCTCGCGACCCTGCATCCGGCCTATCTCCTGCGCCAGCCGCTTCAGAAACGCCTGGCGTGGCGGGATTTTCGCACGCTTCGCGCCGCCCTCGACGGCAAGGCCTAACCCCGATAGGGAGCGGCCAAGCGGAACCGTATCACCGGAGTAGAGATTACTTCTCTGGTGTGGCGTCGGTCCGCATTCCGGAACGAGTGGTGCGAGCACATGCGCTGGGAAGATTTCCGCAGTTCGGACAATGTCGAGGACCGTCGCGGTGAGGGCGGCGGCGGAGGCGGATTTCCGGGCGGCGGCGCCGGCGGGCTCGGCATCGGCACCATCGTGATCCTGTGCATCATCGGATGGGTGACGGGCATCAACCCGGCCGTGCTCATCGGCGGAGCCGAGCAGATGACCGGGGGCGGACGACCGCGCCAGGAGCAGGTCGACCCTCAGACGCAGGCCCAGCGCAAGACCAAGCCGACGGACGAGAGCGGACGCTTCGCCGCCGCCATCCTGGGCAACACCGAGGACGTCTGGAAGGAGATCCTGCCGAACCAGACCGGAAAGCAGTACCGCCCGACCGGCATGGTGCTCTACGCCGGCGGCACCCGCAGCGGCTGCGGCTCCGCCCAGGCCGCCATGGGGCCGTTCTATTGCCCCCTCGACAAGAAAATCTACCTCGACACGTCGTTCTTCAAGGAAATGGAGCAGAAGTTCGGCGTGAAGGGTGACTTCGCCTACGCCTACGTCATCGCCCACGAGGTCGGCCACCACGTTCAGGACGAACTCGGCATCCTCGGCAAGGTCCAGGGCCGGCAGCAAGCGGCGTCGAGCAAGGTCGAGTCGAACCAGCTCTCCGTGCGCGTCGAGCTCATGGCCGACTGCCTCGCCGGCGTCTGGGCCAAGAACTCCAACGACAAGTACAATTCCCTGGAGCCCGGCGACATCGAGGAAGCGATGAACGCCGCGAGCGCCATCGGCGACGACCGGCTTCAGAAGCAGTCGCAGGGCTATGCCGTGCCGGATTCGTTCACCCACGGCTCGTCGGCCCAGCGCCAGCGCTGGTTCATGACCGGCTACAAGAGCGGACAGACCAAATCCTGCGACACGTTCCGGGCGGCCCGGAACTGAACTCCCCAGAGGTCACGAACGCCATGGTCGCATCCGACAAGACCCGCAGCTTCGTTCCCCTCGCCATCGCGGTGCTCACGGTCTCCGACACGCGGTCCCTCGACGAGGACCGCTCCGGCGACACCCTCCGTGACCGCCTAACGGCGGCCGGGCATACCCTGGCCGCCCGCGCCGTGGTGCCGGACGAGATCGATCGGATCCGGGAGCAGGTGGAGAGCTGGTCGCGCGATCCGGCGGTGGACGTGATCCTCACCACGGGCGGCACCGGCTTCACCGGGCGCGACGTCACGCCGGAGGCCGTCGAGCCGCTGTTCGAGAAGCGGATGGACGGCTTCTCGGCGGTGTTCCACCGGATCTCGTACGACAAGATCGGCACGTCGACGCTGCAGTCGCGCGCCACGGCAGGCGTCGTGAACGCGACCTACGTGTTCGTGCTGCCGGGCTCGCCCGGCGCCTGCCGCGACGCCTGGGACGGCATCCTCGCAGCGCAGCTCGACTACCGGCACCGGCCCTGCAACTTCGTCGAGATCATGCCGCGCCTCGACGAGCACCTGCGGCGCGGGGCGTCCATCGAAGTCTAGGGTTTCCGAAGGGCTCGGCCCTTCGGCGGGTGTCGGGCGGAGCCCGACGAAAGACCAGGGCCAGCCCTGGACCCGCGAAGGGCTATGCCCTTCGACACCCGGTTCGCCGCGAGCCGATGCGCGTCGTATCAGGCCGCCTTGCGGGCGGCCGCGTCGCCGTAGAACGTGCCGTCCCGCTCGGCCATGGCCAGCAGGTTGCGCGGCACGGCGAAGCGGGGCCCGTGCTTGGCTTCCAGCCCCTGCGCCAGGGCGACGAAGGCCTTGGCGCCCATGAAGTCGATGTACGACAGGGCACCGCCCGTGAACGGGGCGAAGCCGAAGCCGAGGATCGAGCCGACATCGGCCTCGCGCGGATCGGTGACGACGCCCTCGCCGACGGTGCGGGCCGCCTCCAGGGCTTGGACCACGAGGAGGCGCTGCTTCAGCTCCGTGAAATCCACGGTCTCGGGATCGGCATGGGTCGCTTGCAGATCCTTGAGGCCGGGCCAGAGGCGCTTGGGTGCCCCCTCCGGATAATCGTAGAACCCGCGCCTGTTCTTGCGCCCGAGGCGGCCCTCGCCCTCGACCAGGGTGGTCAAGAGCGCCTTCTGCGCCGGATCGATGGCGTCGGGCCCGAGCTGCGACTCCGTCGCCTTGACGATCTTCAGGGCGAGATCGACCGCCACCTCGTCGGTGAGGGACAGGGGACCGACCGGCATGCCGGCCTGGCGTCCCGCGTTCTCGATCATCGCCGCCGGAATGCCCTCGTTGAGCATGGTGTGGCCTTCCAGCAGGTAGGCACCCACGCAGCGGTTGGCGAAGAACCCGCGCGCGTCGTTGACGACGATGGGGGTCTTCTTGATGGCGCGGACGAAGTCGAGGGCGGTGGCCAGCGCCGTGTCGCCGGTCCGGTCACCCTTGATGATCTCCACGAGCATCATCTTCTCCACGGGGGAGAAGAAGTGGATCCCGACGAAATTCTCCGGTCGGGCGGAGGTCTCGGCGAGGCCGGTGATGGGCAGGGTCGAGGTGTTGGAGGCGAAGATGGCGTCGGGTCGGATCGCCGCCTCGACCTTGCCGATGACCTCGGCCTTCACCGCCGGATCCTCGAACACGGCCTCGATGACGAGGTCGCAGTCGGACAGGGCGGCGTAGTCTGCGCTCGTGGCGATGCGGGCAAGGAGCGCGTCGCGGTCGGCGGTCTTGGCGCGGCCCTTGTTGATCTGGTCGGTGACGAGCTTGTGGGCGTAGGCCTTGCCCTTCTCGGCGGCCTCCACGGACTGGTCGACGAGGACCACGTCGAGGCCGGCATTGGCCGAGACGTAGGCGACGCCCGCTCCCATGAAGCCCGCGCCGACGACGCCGACGCGCTTCACCGAGGTCGGAGCCACGTCCTTCGGCCGGCGGGCCCCCTTGTTCAGCTCTCCCATGGACAGGAAGAGGGTCCGGATCATCGCCGCCGCCTCCGTCGAGCGCAGGATCTTGGCGAAGTACCGGCTCTCGACCCGCAGGGCGAGATCCATGGGCAGCTGCAGGCCCTCGTAGACCGCCCCCAGGATCGCCTTCGCCGCCGGGTAGTTGTCGTGCGTCTCGCGCCGGTAGATGGCGTTGGCCGGCGGCCAGGTCATCATGCCGGCCGGCGAGTAGACCTCGCCCGACGGGGCCTTGAACTTCGGCACGTCCCACGGTGCCACGGCCGAACCGCCGCCGAGGATCCAGGCCTTGGCCTTGGCGACGATCTCGTCCTTCGGGGCGACCTCGTGGACGAGGCCCATGTTGCGGGCCATGAGGGGCCGGATCTGCTCACCCTTGAAGAGCATCTGCAGGGCGTCGCCCGTCTGCATCAGACGGGGCACGCGCTGGGTGCCGCCGGCGCCCGGGAACAGGCCGACCTTGATCTCGGGAAGACCGACGCGGGTCTTGGGGTCGTCCGAGAGGACGCGGTGGTGGCAGGAGAGCGCGAGTTCGAAGGCCCCTCCGAGGCAGATGCCGTTCACCGCGGCCGCGAAGGGCTTGCCGCAGGTCTCGAGCTTGCGGAACAGCAGGGTGAGTTTCCGCGATTCCTCGAAGAAGTGGCGCATGGCCTCCTCCTCGCCGCGCTCCGCCTTCAGCGTCTCGAAGGCGCGGCCGAGGCCCTGGAGCATGGTGAGGTCGGCGCCGCCCGAGAAGTTGTCCTTGCCCGAGACGATGACGCAGCCCTTGACCGCCGGATCGGCCACCACGGCGTCGATGACGGCGTGCAGGTCGTCCATCACCGCGTTGGTGAACACGTTCATGGAGCGGCCGGGCATATCCCAGGTCGCCAGCGCGATCCCGTCGGCATCGGTCTCGAAGCGGAAGTTGGTGAGATCCATCGCTGATCCTCGGGTTGTGGCAGGCGGCGGGACGTCGCGCCGGTTCCTTAAGCCAATCTAAAAACTTGCCGTCGCATCACCGTTGCGGGCGATCAATTCAGTGCGGGGACGGGTCATGACGGGAAAACTGGGCTGCAGAGGCTGCCGCGACGGGGTCGAACTCGACTTCACCTTCACGATGGCCTTCCAACCGATTCTCGATCTCGCCACCGAGCGCGTCTGGGGCTACGAGGCCCTCGTCCGTGGCCCGTCCGGCGAATCCGCCGGCTCGATCCTCGACCGGGTCACGCCCGAGACGGTCTACCGCTTCGATCAGGCCGCCCGGGTCAAGGCGATCGAACTGGCCGGTCGCCTGTTCCCGACGGACGACCGCACGAAGCTGTCCATCAACTTCATGCCGAACGCCGTCTACGAACCGGCGGCCTGCATCCGTTCGTCCCTCGAAGCGGCGCACCGGGCCGGCTTCGCCCATGACCGGATCATGTTCGAATTCACCGAAAACGAGAAGTTCCGCGACACGGCGCACGTCAGCCGCATCGTCGCCGAATACCGCAAGCAGGGCTTCCTCACGGCACTCGACGATTTCGGCGCGGGTTTCGCCGGCCTGAGCCTTCTGGCGAACTTCCAGCCCGACCTCGTCAAGATCGACATGGACCTGCTGCGCGGCATCGATACCGATGAGCGCCGCCAGGTCATCGTCGGCGGCCTCATCGGCATCGCGCGCGACCTCGGCATCGCGGTGATCGCCGAGGGCGTCGAGACCCAGGAGGAACTGGCGACCCTGCGTGCCCTCGGCGCGACCCTTTTCCAGGGCTACTACTTCGCGAAGCCCCATCTCGAACACCTCCCGGTCGTGGCCGGATTTCCGGCGCCCGCCCCATTCGCCCAAACCCTCGTCGCTTGAGCCGCCGGTCCGGATCGGGGAAACCCGATCCGCACCGGACGAGCGATTCGGGGTCTCGACGGCGGCCGAGGCCGGCATGGCCGCGGTCGCGTCCTAGCGCGCCGGCATCGGCAGCGGCGGGGCACCCGCCTTGCTGTCGCCGGCCTGCGCGATGGCGAGCATGTTGAGGAGTTTCGTCACCGAGGCCTGCGAGATCGCGGTCACGCTGGAAGCCGGGTCGGCGTTCACCGCCTGAAACTTCTGGTAGGTCTTGTCGTCGTAGATGCCGCTGAGGTGCTTGAGCTCGTCGAGGGTGAACTTCTCCGCGTAGGCCTTCGAGAGGCCGTCGATCATCACCTCCCGCTGCTTGTCGAACTCGGCGCGCACTTCCTTGCGCACGGCCTCGGCCTTGTCCTCGGGCATCGACGCGACGGTCTTCTCCAGGGCGCCGGTGAAGCCGGTCTCGAGGTTCTTGATCAGGGTCTTCTGCACGAGTTCCTTGGCCACCCCGACACGGTCGGAGGCATCGTCCGCGCGGGCGGCGAGCGGCAGGCAGAGGGCTGTGGTGAGGCACAGGGTGGCGAGCAGGCGCGTCATCGTGGCGTTTCTCCCGGTTCTTATGACTTGGGCCCGTCGCACGGACGCGACGGGCGCCGCCATCTACCAGTGTTTCGAAGGGTTTGGCAGGGGACCGCGTCAGACCCGTTCGATGATCGTCGCCGTGCCCATGCCGGCGCCGATGCAGAGGGTGACGAGGGCGCGCTCCTTGCCGGTGCGCTCCAGCTCGTCGAGGACGGTGCCGAGGATCATCGCGCCGGTGGCGCCGAGCGGATGGCCCATGGCGATGGCGCCGCCGCAGACGTTGACCCGGGCCGGATCGAGATCGAAGGCCTGCTGGAAGCGCAGGACCACGGCGGCGAAGGCCTCGTTGACCTCGAACAGATCGATGTCCTGGAGGCCGAGGCCCGACCGCGCCAGCACCTTGCGGGTGACGTCGACGGGGCCGGTGAGCATCAGGGCCGGGTCGGAGCCGATGTTGGCGAACGCCCGGATGCGGGCGCGGGGCCTGAGACCCGCCGCCTCACCCGCCTCGCGGGAGCCGATGAGCACGGCCGCCGCGCCATCGACGATACCGGACGAATTGCCGGCGTGGTGGACGTGGTCCACCGCCTCGACGTCCGGGTGGGCGTCGATGGCCACCGCATCGAAGCCGCCCATCTGACCCATCTGGACGAAGGACGCCTTGAGCTGACCCAGAGACTGCATGTCGGTGGAAGGCCGCATGTGTTCGTCGTGGTTCAGCAGGGTGATGCCGTTGATGTCGCGCACGGGCACGACGGCGTCGTTGAACCGGCCCTCGGCCCAGGCGGCGGCGGAGCGCTTCTGGGATTCGACGGCGTAGGCGTCGCACTCGGCGCGGGAGAAGCCGTACTTCGTCGCGATGAGGTCGGCGGACACGCCCTGGGGCATGAACCACGACTTGATGGCGATGGCCGGGTCCACCGGCCAAGCGCCGCCGGACGCGCCGAGACCGACGCGGCTCATGGATTCGACGCCGCCGCCGATGGTCATGTCGTGCTGGCCCGCCATCACCTGGGCGGCGGCGAAGTTCACCGCATCGAGGCCGGAGGCGCAGAACCGGTTGATCTGAACGCCCGGCACGTGGGTGCCGTAATCGGCCACCAGCGCGGCGGCCCGGGCGATGTCGCCGCCGGCCTCGCCCACGGGATCGACGCAGCCGAGGATCACGTCGTCGACGCGACGCGTATCGAGGTCGTTGCGGTCCTTGAGGGCGCGCAGGGCCACCTCGGCGAGCCGCAGGGCCGTCACCTCGTGCAGCGACCCGTCGGGCTTGCCGCGACCGCGCGGGGTGCGGACGTGATCGTAGATGTAGGCCTCGGGCATTTCACTTCTCCGGATTCCCGACCTTCGCGAACGGTCGGGCGGCAGAACGACACGGACCGATGCGGGCCCGGTGGTACGATTCCATGCGGGGCCGACCGCGCGCGGCCGGCCCAGGACGGCACCCGGTCTAAAACGCCTCCGGGCCGAGCGCCATGGTCGTCTCCGACCCGGCCCGGATCCGCACCAGCCGCAGGGCGGTCTCGGGCAGCACCCGCTCCATGTAGAACCGGCCGACGACGAGCTTGTCGGCCATGCGGTCGGATGCGCCGTCCGCCTGCCGGGCCAGGGCCGCCTTGGCGATGCGCGCCCACATGTAGCCCATGGCGACGAGGCCCAGGAGATGCATGTAGTCCGTGGCCCCAGCGCCGGCATTGTCGGGCTTCGCGAAGGCGTTCTGCATAAACCACATGGTGGCGCCCTGCAGGTCGTCGAGCCCGGCCTGGAGCGGGGCCACGAACGGGGACATCCCCTCGTCCTCGGCGTGGTCCTTCAGAAACGTCTGCACCTCGGCGAGGAAGCCCATCATCGCACGGCCGCCGTCCTTGGGGAGCTTGCGGCCGATGAGGTCCATGGCCTGGATGCCGTTGGCGCCCTCGTAGATCATGGCGATGCGGGCATCGCGCACGAACTGCGACATGCCCCATTCCTCGATGTAGCCATGGCCGCCGAAGAGCTGCTGGGCCTCCACCGCGTTGGCGAAGCCCCGGTCCGTCAGCACGCCCTTCACCACCGGCGTCATCAGGCCCATGTGGTCCTCGGCCCTCTGCCGCTCCGCCGCGTCCTCGGAGCGGTGGCCGATATCGGCTTGGAGCGCGGTCCACAGCACCAGGGCGCGGGCCGCCTCGTTGAAGGCGCGGATGCCCATGAGGGTGCGGCGCACGTCGGGGTGGACGATGATCGGGTCGGCCGCCTTGTCCGGGGCCTTCGCGCCGGTGAGGGACCGGCCCTGGAGCCGGTCCTTCGCGTAGGCCACGGCGTTCTGGTAGGCGACCTCGGACTGGCCTAGACCCTGGACGCCCACCGCGAGGCGCGCCTCGTTCATCATCACGAACATGGCGTTGAGGCCGCGGTTCTCCTGGCCCACGAGCCAGCCCCGGGCGCCGTCGTAGTTCATCACGCAGGTGGAATTCCCGTGGATGCCCATCTTGTGCTCGAGGGAGCCGCAGGTGACCGGATTGCGCTCCCCCAGGGACCCGTCCGCGTTCACGAGGAACTTCGGCACCACGAAGAGCGAGATGCCCTTGGTGCCGGCCGGCGCGCCCTCGATGCGCGCGATGACGAGGTGGACGATGTTCTCGGAAAGATCGTGCTCCCCGGCCGAGATGAAGATCTTGGTGCCGGTGAGGCTGTAGGAGCCGTCCGCGTTCGGCACGGCCTTGGTCTTGAGCAGGCCCAGATCCGTGCCGCAATGCGGCTCGGTGAGGTTCATGGTTCCGGTCCAGGCTCCCTCGACCATCCGGGGCAGGTAGGTCGCCTTCTGGGCGTCCGAACCGTGGACGAGCAGCGCCGCCATGGCGCCCTGGGTCAGGCCCGGATACATACTGAGCGCGAGGTTGGCGCCGGAAACGAACTCCGAGATCGCCGTGTTCAGGGTATGGGGTAGGCCCTGTCCGCCGAACGCCTCGGGCACGGACAGCCCCATCCAGCCCCCCGCCGCATAGGTGTCGTACCCGGCCTTGAATCCGTCCGGCGTGGTGACGGCGCCATCGGCCCGGCGGGTGCAGCCCTCCCGGTCGCCGACGGCGTTCAGGGGGGCGAACACGGCCTCGGCGAGCTTGGCGCCCTCGCCGAGCACGGCCTCGACGAGATCGGGCGAGGCGTCGGAGAAGCCCCGGAGATTGCTGTAGCGTTGGAAGCCGAGCACGTCGTTCAGGAGAAACAGAACGTCCTCGACGGGCGCCTTGTAGCTTGGCATCGCGCAGCGTCCTTCCCTGGTCCCGGCGGGACTCGCAACCCGACCGGATCGCGGCACCGCTCTGTGATGGTTCATATGTAAACCATCTTTGCGGGGCCGGAAAGGGCTTACGAGCCGGATCCGCGTGCCGTCGGAGACCATCCACCCGGCCGGGATGTCGCGGCGGTTAACCCGCTATTTACCAAGAAAGTTAAAGATCGGCTTAGACGATCCGAAGTGGGCTCGGCCGCTGGAGGCCGGCGCCGCGCATCGGGACCGGACCTCGCCGAATCAGGTTAGACGATGACACGCTCCGCCCCCATCGATCTCGACGGCTTCGATCCGGACATCCTCGACGCCGCACGGGACGTGGCTCGCCGGGCCGGCGTTCCCGTCGAGACGTGGATCGCCTCCATCGTCACCCCGGACGAGGTGGTCGAGCCCCCGCGCGACGCCGCGTCCAAGGCATCCCGTCCCACGCCGCCCCGCGAGTCCTCCGCGAAGACGTCCGGCGAGGCCCCCGGCGAGGAACCGGCGAAGACGCCCCGCGAGGAACCGGCGAAGACGCCCCGGGAAACCCCGTCGAAGACGCAGCCGAAGGCACGGGCACATCCGAAGTCCGCCCCGGTCGAACCGGAACCCGACGCCGGGGACGGCCGTCCCGCCGCCGCATCGCCGGACGCGGGGACGGTCTCCGCGGCGCTCGCGCCCGACCCGACGGCGCAGGCCCTCGCCCAGATGATGCAGCGTCTCGACGCCATCGATCAGCGCATCGCGGAGGAACACGCGGCCTCCCAGGCGGCGGCCAGCCGCACCATCGCCGAACTCGAACGGCGGGTGACCGAACTCGGCGAGCAGGTGGCCGCGCCCCGTCCCATCGGCCGGCGCGGCCGTTCGGCCGCCATCGAGGTCCGGGACGCCGTCAGCGAGATCCGTCAGCGGCAGCGCGAACTCGACGGCGGCCGCACGCAGGCCGCCACGGTCATCGGCGAGTTGCGCAGCGAGACCAGCCGCCTGCGCGCCTCCCTCGACGGCGTCGCCACGGGCCGCGAGGTCGGTGCCCTGGAGGAGGCGATGCACGCGCTCGCCACCGGGGTCGACGGTAACCCGGCGCAGGCCGACCTCTCCGCCGTGACGGCCCCCCTCGACCGCATCCGCGCCGAGGTCGACCGCCTGTGCGGCGATACGGCCCGCGAGGCGCAGACCCGCCTCGCCACGGACCTCGAGGCCCTCGGCGCGCGGGTCGATACCGTTCTGAGCAGCGGTCCCCAGGCCTTCGCCGACCGCGAGGCCCTCGACGGCCTGTTCCGCGAATTGCTGGACATCCGCGCGACCATCGCCGGGCTGGCCGCGCCCGAGCGCATCGAGGTCCTGGCCTCGGGCGTCGCGGCGATCAGCGCCGAGATCGCCCGCCTTCGGGACAACGCCGGCGCCGAGGCCGGCATGGCCTCCCTTCGTCCCCTCCTGGAGGAAATCCGGTCGGGCCTGGACCGGCCGGCCACGGGCGGCCTCGAGGCCCGGATCGACGCCATGGCGGCCAAGCTCGACGCCCTGCGCGACGGGTCCGCCATGACCGGCGGTCCGAACTCGGACGCGATCATCCATCGCATCGACGCGCTGTCCGCCAAGGTCGACGCCGTCCACGTCAATCCCGTCGGCGACCTCATCGCGCGCCTCGAAGGCCTCGGCGCGACCCTGCGCCGGCCCGTGGTGCCGGAGGGGGATCTGGCGGCCATCCACGGCATGCTGCACGACCTCTCCGTGAAGGTCGACCGCATGGGCACGTCGGACACCGTCTCGGCGGAGGGCCTCGACGCCCTGGAGCAGCAGGTTCTCGCCCTCGCCGCCCGCATCGACACCCGCGACAGCGATCCGGCCCTCGTCGGGCTGGAGCGCACCATGGGCGACCTGCTCGCCCAAGTGTCGGCCCTGCGCGAGGAAGCCCCCCTGACCGAGCGGAACGGACGCCATGGCTCCGGCGAGACCGCGACGGACGGCGACGACCTCATCCGTCTTCAGGCCGGCCTCGCCGACCTGAAGAGCCAGCAGGCCGCCTCCGAGCAGCGCCTGCAATCGACCCTGACCGGCGTCCACACGGTGCTGGAGCGCCTCGCCGGACGGTTCGATCCGTCGGACACCACCGCGGCGTCGCCCGAGACGCTGACGCCGGCCAAGCGCCTCCTCGCCACCCCCGGAGTGCCGCCGGTGAAGCCGTCGGCCAGGGCCGGCGCACGCTCGACGGAGCGTTCGGCCCCCGATGCCATCCTGGGCGACCTTCCCCTGGAACCCGGCGCACGGCGCCCCGGACGCGAGCCCATCGCGGACGATGCGGAACCCAACACCTCCGCCGCCCTCGACGGCGACATCAAGACGAGCTTCATCGCCGCCGCGCGCCGCGCCGCTCAGGTCGCGCAGGCGGAGGCGTCCGGCGCCCCGCACGGGATCCGCGACCATCGCGGCGCCGATGCGTCCGTCCGGGGCGAGGCCGCCGCGTCGGCTCCGGGGACGGGTCTGCTCGCCCGCCTGCGCGGCGAACTCGACCGCCGCCGCAAGCCCCTGCTCCTCGGCCTCGCCGCCGTCATTCTCGCCCTCGGCGCGCTGCAGGCCATCGGAACCCGTGAGCCGGCCCGTGACACCGTCGCCGCCTCCGCACCCGAGGTCCCGAAGGCGGAGTCCCCGGCCGGCGCGGCCGCGAGCCGCCTCGATCCGGTCACCACCCAGTCCCTGGCCGATCCGGCCCCGGCCAAGAACGAGGCGACGAAGGCCGACGCCGCGCGGACGGACCCGGCCAATCCCGATCTCGCCAAGCCCGATCTCACCAAGCCGGGTGCGAGCCGCACGGTCCCGCAGGTGCCGGCGATGGCGGGTCTGTCGGCGGACCTCGCCGCCGTGCCCCTCAATCTGGCCTCCCTGCGCCAGGCCGCCGTCGAGGGTGACGGCACGGCCGTCTACGACCTCGCCGCCCGCTTCGCGGACGGGCGCGGTGTGACCCGCGATCTCGCCCTGTCGCACAAGCTCTACGACCAGCTCGGGCAGGCCGGCTATGCGCCGGCGCAGTACAAGCTCGGCGGCATCCACGAGAAAGGCCTCGGCGTGCCGCGCGACCTCGTCCAGGCGAAGCTCTGGTACGGACGCGCCGCCGAGCAGGGCAACGCCCGTGCGATGCACAACCTCGCGGTGATCCACGCCGAGACCCCGACGGCCACGGGCAAGCCCGATTACACCACCGCCGGACAATGGTTCCGCCGCGCGGCCGATTACGGCCTGCGCGACAGCCAATACAACCTCGCCGTCCTCAACGCCCGCGGCCTCGGCATGCAGCAGGACCTCCCGCAATCCTACCTGTGGTTCTCGGCCGCCGGCGCGCAGGGGGATGCCGACGCGGCCAAGAAGCGTGACGACGTGGCGGCCAAGCTCGAACCGAAGGATCTCGCCGCGGCCCGTGCCCTCGTCGCCGCGTTCAAGGCCAAGGTGCCCGATCCCGCCACCAACGAGGCCCCCACGGTCGCGACGCCACCCCGGACGATGAGCCTGCTCGGGGCCACGCCCCCGGCCCCGGTCGTGCCGCCGCGCCGGAGCTGAAACCCGCTTCGCCCGCTGGAAGCGGAGGGCGTCCCGCCGATCCGGCGCGACGCCGGAACCGGGGGGAGGATTCGGCCGGACATTCGGGCGACGGGGTCACAACGCGCGTCTCCTGTCGCGCGTGCGGGTATCTGACACCTTCCCACGGGCGCTCCGAGGCGCTTGGATGGCGGGCGCAGTCTCGCGGACGGCCGGAACGGGATTCACGGATGACGGAGGGCCGAGGGTGCGGGTGACGACGGTTCCGCCGATGGCCGTGATCCTCGGGATCGCCGGCCTGATCCCGTTCCTCGGATTCGCCTTTCTCTCCGTCAGCGGCGGCAATGCGGGCCTGAGCACCATCGGCCTCGATCCGCGCATGGTGCTGTCCACCTACGGAGCCGTGATCGCTTCGTTCCTCGGCGGCATCCGGTGGGGGGCCGCCGCGGCGCGCGGCGGTGGCGGCGTCGACTACGCCATCGCCATCGTGCCGTCGCTCCTGGCCTGGACGGCCCTCGCCATGCCGGCGCCGTGGGATTTGCGGATGCTCGGCTGCCTCGTTCTGGCCTGGGGCTTCGTCGATCAGGACCTGCCCCGCCGTGGCCTCGTGCCCGTGTGGCTCGGGCGCCTGCGGCTGGTCCTCTCGGCCGTGGCCGGGGCATCCCTCCTCGTCGCGGCCTGACCTACCGGCGCGAGGCGCGTTTTCGGATCAGTCCTTCGCGAGCATCGCTCTGCCGATGGCGAAGACGCGTCCGTCCCCCAGAAGATGCGCCGTGAAGCCGTTGGGAAACAGCGGCTCGAACACCGGATTGCGCACGTTGAGGCCGCCCGCATAGGCGCCGAAGGCCGGCATGATCAGCCGATGTCCGTCGGTGACGAAGCAGCGGCGGCGCACGGCCCGGCCCCGCATGGCGACCTTGCCGCAGGGATGCAGGTGGCCTGAGATCTCGCCTGCCCGGGCATCGGGCGTCGGCTCGTGCCGCAGGGTGAGGCCGCCCAGCGTCAGGGTCTCGGCGTAGCGCCCGCCGACGCCCTCGGTGACGGCATGGTCGTGGTTTCCGGCGATCCAGACCCAGTCGCGCCCCTCCTGCAGGGCCGCCACCATGGCCCGGTCGCCCGGCTCCATCCGGTCGGGGCCCCGCGCATCGTGGAAGGAATCGCCGAGAGCCACCACACACGCCGGGTCGAGGCGGGCCACCGCCTCGTGCAGGCACGCCAGGGTCTCGCGGGTGTCGTAGGGCGGCAGGAACTGGCCCGAGCGCGCGGCGAAGGCCGAGCCCTTCTCCAGATGGAGATCGGACACGACGAGGGTGCGGTGGGCGGCGAGCCACAGGCCGCCGCACAGGTCGAGGGCGAGGTGTTCGCCGGCAAGGGTCAGGCCGGGAGCCCGGGTGGTCTTCTCGAGTCGTGCGCCGAGCGCCAAAACCGCATCCTCGTCGTTGGGTGGGTGGGGCGTCACGTCAGCCGAGGGCCTCTTCGAGAAGCTGCGCCTCGGCCTCGGCCAGGATCTCGTCCGCGCCCTCGCCGTAGACCTTTTCCCGCCCGATCTCGAGCATGACGGAGACGGACAGGGGCGAGACGCGGTCCAAGGCCTTGTGGACGATTCGCCCCTGGATGCGCCTCAACATCACACCGAGGCGCTTCACGTCGAGGAGTCCGGTTGCCGCATCCTGCCGCGCGGCGCGCAGGAGCAGGTGGTCGGGCTGGTGCTTGCGCAGAACGTCGTAGACGAGGTCCGTCGACATGGTGACCTGCCGCCCGGTCTTGGCCTGGCCCGGATAGCGCCGCTCGATGAGGCCGGCGATGACGGCGCATTGCCGGAACGTGCGCTTCATCATCGCCGATTCGTCGAGCCAGGCTTCGAGGTCGTCGCCGAGCATGTCCTCGGCGAACAGCGCTTCGAGGAAGTCCGGCTCCAGGGCGATCCGCGCCGAGAGGTCGCGCGTCATCCAGATGGCGATGCCGTAGTCGTTGGCGGCAAAGCCCAGGGGCCGCATCCGCGCGCGCTCCAGGCGCCGGGTGAGGAGCATGCCCAGCGTCTGGTGGGCGAGGCGCCCCTCGAACGGAAACGCCGTGAGGTAGTAGCGCCCCGAGCGCGGAAACGTCTCCACCAAGAGGCCCGTGGGCCCGGGCAGCACCGAGCGGGTGCGCTGCTGGACGAGATAGTCAGAGACCTGCTTCGGCAGGCGGTCCCACTCGAACGGATCGGCGATCATCGCCCGCACCCGCGCGGCGAGGAAGGTCGAGATCGGGAACTTGGCGCCCGCATAGGAGGGAATCGCCGGATCGGTGCCGGGACCGGCGCGGGTTGCGAGCGCCTCGTCCTCGGACAGGCCCTCGAAGCGCAGGACCTCTCCGGCGAACAGGAAGGTGTCGCCGGGGGTCAGCGTGTCGGCGAAATCCTCCTCGATCTCGCCGAGCACCCGTCCGCCACGCGGCAGGACGGCACCCGGCCGTGCCCGGTTCGCCCTAGCGAGGCGGACCTTCACCTTCGCCGATTCGACGATGGTGCCGACGTTCATCCGGTACTGCTGCGCCGTGCGGGCATCGCGCACCCGCCACAGGCCGTCGGGCCCGCGCAGGATCTTGGCGAAGCGCTCGTAGGCACGCAGGGCGTAGCCGCCCGTGGCGACGTAATCGACCACCGCCTCGAAATCCTCCCAACTCAGGGTGGCGTAGGGGGCGGCCGAGACAATCTCGTCATAGAGCTGGAGCGGATCGAAGGCGTCGGCGCAGGCCATGCCGAGGATGTGCTGGGCCAGCACGTCGGGGGCGCCGAGGCGCGCGTCGGGAGTATCCTGGGCGGCGGCTTCGACGGCGTCGAGGGCCGCCTGGCATTCGAGGATCTCGAAGCGGTTGGCCGGCACGAGGAAGGCCTTCGAGGGCTCGTCCATGCGGTGGTTGGCACGGCCGATGCGCTGCATGATCCGGCTCGCGCCCTTCGGCGCGCCGATGTTGACCACGAGGTCGACGTCGCCCCAGTCGATGCCGAGGTCGAGGGTCGCCGTGCAGACGATGGCGCGCAGTTTCCCCGCCGCCATGGCGGCCTCGACGCGACGGCGCTGGGTGGCGTCGAGCGACCCGTGGTGGAGGGCGATGGGGTAGGAGTCGTCGTTGATCCGCCAGAGTTCCTGGAAGGTGTATTCCGCCTGGAGGCGGGTGTTGACGAAGACCAGAACCGTGCGGTGGCGCCCGATGAGATCGTAGATCGCCGGCATCGCCTGCCACGCCGTGTGGCCGGCGAGGGGCAGGGTCAGGCCGGTGTCGAGCATGTGCAGGTCCGGCGCCGCGCCGCCCCGAACGACCACGAGGTCGGCCATGGGCGTCGGCTCGGGTGCCTCGGCTTCCTGCACGCCACGGGGCTCCCTCTCCTGGGAGGAGAGGGTTGGGGTGGGGTGTGTGACCTCTCCGGAGACCCCGCACACCTCACCCTGTCCCTCTCCTTCCAGGAGAGGGGACCCGCGATCCTCGACCGGGAACCGACGCTGCGGCACCAGATACCGGCGCAGATCGTCCGGCTCGCGCACCGTCGCCGACAGGCCGATGGCGGTGAGACCGGGGCTCAGGCGGTGAAGCCGCGCGAGGGCCAGGGACAGGAGGTCGCCGCGCTTCGAGGTGACGAGGGCGTGCAGCTCGTCGAGCACCACGCATGACAGGTTGGCGAACAGCTCCGACGCCTCGCGGTGGGCGATGAGCAGAGCGAGCTGCTCCGGCGTGGTGAGGAGGATGTCGGGAGGGCGCTCGACCTGCCGGGTGCGCTTGTGGGAGGGCGTGTCGCCCGTGCGGGTCTCGACCCGGATCGGCAGGCCCATCTCGGCGATGGGCGCCTCGAGGTTGCGGGCGATGTCGACGGCGAGCGCCTTGAGGGGCGAGATGTAGAGGGTGTGCAGCCCGCGCGATTTCCTTGCCGCGGGGCGTTCGGCGAGGGCGGTCAGTGTCGGCAGGAACCCCGCCAGGGTCTTCCCGGCCCCCGTGGGGGCGACCAGCAGGGCGGAACGACCGGCCCGCACGATGGCGAGCAGATCGAGCTGGTGCGGCCGGGGCGACCAGCCGCGCGCGGAAAACCACGCCGCGAACCGGTCGGGCAGGGCGTGGTCCGGGGGAACGCTCAGGCCAGGGCCATGAGGAAGCGGTCGATGAGCTCCAGGGCGCGCTCGGACATGGCGCCGGGATAGCGCACGAAGACGTGGCACCCGCCCGGGTAGATCGCCGTGTGGCCGCCATTGCCGGCCGCCGCCCAGCGCGACGACATGTAGAGGGTGTCGTCGAGGAGGGGATCGTGGGTGCCCACGGTGAACAGGGCCGGGGGCAGGCCGGCGAGGTTCGCGTAGAGGGGCGACACGTCGGGCCGGCGCCGGTCGATGCCGTCGCGGACGTAGTCGTTGGCGAAGGTGGTGAGATCCTTGGTGTTCACCACGAGGCGCTCGTCGCCCCAGTTGCGCACGCTCGGGGTCAGGCCGAGATCGAAGAACCCGGCATTGAGGTTGGCGCCCCGGAAGGCGCGCGGCAGGCCGTGCCGGTCGCGCAGGCGCAGGAGGGTCATCACGGCGAGATGGGCGCCGGCCGATTCGCCCCCGATGGTGAGGGCGGTGACGCCGAGTTCGGCCCGGCCCGGCCCGGCGAGCCAGAGGGCGGCGGCCTCGCAATCCTCCAGCGCCGCCGGATAGGGGTGCTCGGGCGCGAGGCGATACTCGACGGACAGGCAGACGAAGCCGCAGGTGTCGGCGATGCGCTCCAGCCACGGATCCTGCTCGTCGGCCGCGCCCCAGACCCAGCCGCCGCGATGGATGTGGAGATAGGCGCCGCGCGCCTTGGCCCACTTCTTCGCATCGGGGCGGATCATGCGCAGCGCCAGGGGCCCGCCGGGCCCGTCGATGGTCACGGTCTCGGCGCGTGCGCTGCGGGGCATGGCCGGCGAAGCCTTGGTGCCCTGGCGGCGGCGCTCCCGGACCTCGGCGATGGGGATCGACCACGGGTCGGCCTGGGCCGCGTGGGCCGCGACGATCTCGGCGTTGAGCCGCTTGGTCTCCGGATCGATCGTCGCCGGGTCGAACAGGGCGTGGTCGATCATGAATCGCTTCGTTTCATTGGAAAAAAAGAGGTCGTCCCAACTTGGACCGCGCGGCCGGCATTGCCACCTGGGCTGCTGGCAGCAACCCGCCTAACGCCCGAGCGCCGATCCGGTTTCGACGGTGTGTGTCGAATCGGTCACGCTTCCGCCGGTTTCGGCGGGTTGAGAGACCACAGGGGCCGCGCGCCGCAAGGAATCCTCGACCGATGAGCATCGACCACGACCCGCGCCGCCCGCAGCCCTTCCCCGGCCAGCCCTATGCCGGTGCCTACCCCGAACCGGAGCGCCGCTCCGCCCTGCGCCGCTTCCTCGGCGGGTCTCCGGCGGCGGTGTTCGCCAAGCTGCTGTTCCTGTCGATCCTCGTCGGCGCCGTCATGGCCATGCTCGGCGTGACGCCGGGCCTGCTGTTCTGGCACGCCTACGATGCCGTGCGGACCCTCGTGGATCTCGGCCTCGACACCTTCCATGATTTCGGCCGCTGGATCCTGGCGGGCGCCGTGGTGGTGGTGCCCCTCTGGCTGCTGTCGCGATTTTTCGCGGTGTCGAAGTAGGGCGAACGCAAAAGGGCCGGTGTCTCCACCGGCCCTCCCAGCGTTTCGATGGACGAACGCTTGCGTTCAGCGCACCACGATGACCTTCGCGCCGACCTTGGCGCGGGTGTAGAGATCGGCCACGTCGTCGTTGGTCATGCGGATGCAGCCCGACGACACGGCGGTGCCGATGGTCTCCGGCTCGTTGGAGCCGTGGATGCGGTAGATCGAGTTGCCGAGATACATGGCGCGGGCGCCGAGCGGGTTCTCGATCCCGCCCTTCATGAAGCGCGGCAGGTCGGGACGGCGGCGGAGCATCTCGGCCGGGGGACGCCAATCCGGCCACTCGCGCTTCATCGTGATGGTCTGCACGCCGCCCCAGGTGAAGCCCGGACGACCGACGCCGACGCCGTAGCGCAGGGCCTGGCCGCCGCCGAGGACATAGTACAGGCGCCGCTCGGCGGTGGAGACCACGATGGTGCCGGGGGCGTAGTTGCCCGCATAGGCCACCTGCTCGCGCTGGATCGCCGACATCTGCGGCACGGCCGAGGCCATGGGGTCCGCCGGCGAGAGCGACGCGTTGGAGGTCGGCACGGCGACGGCGGCCGCCGGCTCGGCCTGCGGACGCACGCGCAGCACCAGGGCGTTGTCCAAGGGCTGGCGGGTGAGGGGGTCGATCTCGTAAGCGGCGGCGGGCGATGCCCACGCGCCGAACGCGCAGGCAAGCCCTGTGAGGGCGGGGGCGAAACGGCGCATCAGGGCCTCTCGAGGGCGGTCGGACATCACGGTGATCAGCTCGACGCACGGTAACGCGCGAAGCATCCCCAAGACGTAAACGCTGGGGTTCCAAAGCCAAGCTCTATCCGCGCTGCAACATCGGTTGTCGCGACGTCGTGCCCACGTGGCAACACTGTGGCAGCTTCACCATAAGGCGGCCGCGCGAACATTTGCCTCGAACGGGGTTACCGGATCCCGAAGTCAGGCATCGTCGAGGCCGAGATCGATGATCGGCGCGCTGTGGGTGATCCAGCCGCAGGAGATGAGATCGACGCCCGAGGCCGCCACGGCACCCACCGTCTCGCGGGTGATTCGCCCCGAGGCCTCGGCGATCGCCCGCCCGTCGATCATCCGCACGGCCTCGGCGAGCTGCGCGGGCGTCATGTTGTCGAGGAGAACGGCGTCGACGCCGACGGCCAGAGCCTCCTCCAGCTGGGCCAGGGTGTCGACCTCGCACTCGATCTTGACGAGGTGGCCCGCATAGGCCCGCGCCCGGGTGATGGCCGGGACGATGCCGCCGGCCACCGCCACGTGGTTGTCCTTGATGAGCACGGCGTCGTCGAGGCCGTAGCGGTGGTTCGAGCCGCCGCCGGCCCTCACCGCGTGCTTCTCCAGGGCGCGCAGGCCCGGTGTGGTCTTGCGGGTGCAGACGATCCGGGCCTTGCCGTGGGGGCGCGCGGCGTCGACCAGGGACGCCGTCGCGGTGGCGACGCCGGACATCCGGCACAGGAGGTTCAGGGCGACGCGCTCGGCGGTGATGATGGCACGAGCCGGTCCCGCGAGGCGGATCACCGCGTCGCCCGGCGCGACCCGGGCGCCGTCGCCGCGCACCACCGTCACCGCCACGGCGGGGTCGACGAGGCCGAAGGCGATCACGGCCGCGTCGATGCCCGAGATCACGCCGTCCTGCCGGGCGGCGATGACGGCGTTCATCGCGAGGGAAGCCGGCACGATGGCGTCCGTGGTTATGTCGCCGGCCCGGCCCAGATCCTCCAGGAGGGCGGCCCGCACGATGGGCTCCACCATCAGGCGGGGCAGGGGGACGAGGTGCGTCGCGTCGGTCATTGGGAGCCCTCCCGGGCGTTACGAGGCGAGGGCGGGGGCGTCGGTCACCGAGGATTCGCAGGCGACGGAGTCCCAGATTTGGGCCAGGGTCGTCTCCGTGTGCCGGGCCGGGGCCTGATCCGGGCAATCGCTGCGCCAATGGGCGCCCCGGCTCTCCCGACGCGACAGGGCCGAGGCGGCGACCACGAGGCCGACGAGGGCGGCGTCGCAGCCGGCCCTGGCCGAGGGGGCGAGGCGACGGACCGCCACGGCGAGGCCGTCGGCATCGCGCACGACGCCGACCCGCGCCTCCATGACGGCGCGGATCGCGGCGAGATCCGTCGCCGGACGGGCCGGCTCGGGCTCCGCTTCGGCGGGGCCGGGCCGCGGCACGGACTCCACCGCTCCGGCGATCCATGGCGCGAACGCCATGGCCTCCAGGAGCGAGTTGCTCGCGAGACGGTTGGCACCGTGCAGGCCGGTGGACGCGACCTCGCCGCAGGCGAACAGCCCCGGCACGGTGCTGGCGCCTTGGGCGTCCACCCGCACGCCGCCCATGTGGTAGTGCGCGGCCGGGCGCACGGGGATCGCCTCGGCTCGTGGATCGATACCGGCGGTGGCGCACAGGCCCGCGACGGTGGGGAAGCGCTCCGCCATGCGGGCGCCCAGCGCCCCCCGGCAATCGAGGAACACCCGCGCGCCGCGCATCTGCGCCTGGAAGATCCCCCGGGCGACGACGTCGCGCGGGGCGAGGTCGCCCCCCGCGATGCCGGCCATGACGGGGGCGCCGTCCGCATCGACGAGCCGCGCGCCCTCGCCGCGCAGGGCCTCGGTGGCCAGCGGCATCGGGTCGGCCCCGACCGCGATGGCGGTGGGGTGGAACTGCACGAACTCCATGTCGCGCAACGTGGCGCCCGCCCGGGCCGCCAGGGCGAGGCCGGCCCCGATGGCGCCGCGCGGGTTGGTGGTGGAGGCGTAGAGTGCACCGATGCCGCCGGTGGCGAGCACCACGGCACGGGCCGGAAGGTGCAGGCGGGCGCCGCCCCGCTCGCACACCACGCCGGCGACCGCGCCGTGCGCGTCGCGCACGAGGTGGCGGGCGTGAGCCACCACCACGTCGATGGAGGCGGTGGCGAGAACCGCCCGCACCAGGGTTTCCAGCACGAGACGACCGGTCGAATCGCCGCCCGCCCGCACGATGCGGCGGCGGGAATGGGCGGCTTCGAGGCCGAGGGCGAGGGCACCGGCCGCGTCGCGGTCGAACGGCGCGCCGAGCCCCACGAGCCAGTCGATGAGCCCGGGGCCGGCCTCCCCGACGCGCCGGGCCACGTCGGGTTCGGTCAGGCCGGCCCCGGCCGCCAGGGTGTCGGCGGCATGGAGGGCGGGCGCATCGTCGGCGGCGATGGCGGCGGCGATGCCGCCCTGCGCCCAGCCCGTGGCGGTGCCGAGCCCGAGGGGGCTGGCCGTGACCAGGGTGACGGGCCGGGGCGCGAGGCGCAGGGCCGTGGCGAGGCCGGCGACGCCGGCCCCGACGACGACGACGCGGTCGGGCGCCGCGAAGGAGAAGGGCGCGTGCGCGTTCATCGCGGCCGCACCGCGAGCATGCGCTCCACGGCCAGACGCGCCCGGTCGGCGAGGTCCGGCTCCACCGTGACCTCGTGGGTCAGGGTCTCCAGGGCGTGGCGGATGTTCGCCAGGCTCATGCGCTTCATGTGCGGGCACAGATTGCACGGCTTGATGAACTCGATGTCGGGATTCGCCGCCGCGATGTTGTCGCCCATGGAGCACTCGGTCACGAGCACGACCTGCCGGGGGCGCTTCTCGGTGACGAAGTTCATCATCATGGCGGTCGAGCCGGAGAAGTCCGATTCGGCCACCACGTCGGGCGGGCATTCCGGATGGGCGATGACGGTGACGCCCGGATAGCTCTCGCGCACGGCGTGGATGTCGGCGGGCGTGAACTGCTCGTGGACCTCGCAATGCCCGGCCCAGGTCAGAATCTCGACCTCCGGCACCAGGGCCTGGACGTTCTGGGCCAGGAATTCGTCGGGAATCATCAGGACGCGGGGCGCGTTGAGCGACCGCACCACGTCGACGGCGTTGCCCGACGTGCAGCACAGATCCGATTCCGCCTTCACGGCGGCGGACGTGTTGACGTAGGTCACGATGGGCACGCCCGGGTACTTCGCCCGCAGGCCCCGCACGTCGGCGGCGGTGATGGAATCGGCGAGCGAGCATCCGGCGCGCATGTCCGGGATGAGGACGGTCTTGCCCGGGTTCAGGAGCTTGGCGGTCTCGGCCATGAAATGCACGCCGGCGAGAACGATGACGTCGGCATCCACCGTCACCGCCTCGCGGGCCAGCGCCAGGCTGTCGCCGACGATGTCGGCCACCGTGTGGAAGATCTCCGGCGCCTGGTAATTGTGGGCGAGGATGACGGCGTTGCGCGTCTTCTTCAGTTCCAGGATCGCCGCCACGTCCCCGGCCAGCGCCGGCCATTCGATGGCCGGCACATGGCGGCTCACCCGTGCGTAGATGTCGGGCAGGGGCAGGCCGGGATAGGCCGCTTGCGCCGGAGGAACCGGGAAACTGGTGGCCGCCATGGATGCGTCCTCACTTATGCTCAAAATGAGCATTGTGCCGACTAACGTAGGGGTCCCGTGACCCGTTGTCCAGATATGCTGGACTTGAGCATAACGGTTTTGCGATGCACGACTTGATGGTGCGGTGCGATTGTCAGGCGGGCCGTCTGGTGGGGCGCAGGCGGAATCCCGGGGCGGGGCGTTCGAGCAGCACCTCCCGGCGGAAGCGCACGAGGCGCGCCGGACGTCCGGTGGCGCCGCTGGTCACGCCGTCGGTCTCCTCCACCAGTCCCTGCTGGGCGACGAGCCGGCGGAAGTTCTGCTTGTGCAGATTGGTGCCCGACAGCGCCTCCACCGTGCGCTGGAGCTGGAACAGGGTGAAGGTCGGCGGCATCAGCTCGAAGACCACGGGGCGGTACTTGATCTTGCCGCGCAGGCGCCCGATGGCGGTGGCGAGCACCCGGCGATGGTCGAACGCCATGGGTTGCCCCGTCACCGCGAGGTCGGCGGGGCAGGCGGCCCCGGCCTGTCCCTGCGCCTCGGGAATCAGCCCCGCCTCGAACAGCAGTTCGTAGCGCTCCAACACGCGCTCCTCGTTCCACGCCCCCTCGAAGAGACCGAAGGTGAGGCTCAGGCGATCCTCGCGCCGGCGCCTCAGCTTGGGATCGGCGGCATCGCCCGCCCAGGCCATGAGCTTGGCCTCGATCTCGACCAGCGCCGCCGGCCGGCCCTCGCGAAAATCCTCCCAGGGCAGGTAGCGGTACCAGTTGCGCCACGAGGCCTCCGCGAGGCCAGCGGGGCGCACCTCCCGCACGAGGGCGAGATAGGCGACCGAGAGGGAATGCAGCCCTTCGGCTTCGTCGCCCTGCCGGTCCCGGTCGCCGAAGGTGTAGAGCTGCTCGACATAGCCCAGGCGCTGGTGGGTCTGGCGCTCCACCCAGGCACGCAGGCCCCGCTCCAGGGTCGGATGCTCCGGCACCAGGGGGCCGGCGGGCAGGCCGTCCGCCCGGCCGGACGCCTGCCCGGCGACCTGGACCGTGAGGGCGCGCGGCTCCCCGTCCGTCGCCGCCACGATGACGGCCACGAGCCCGACGGCGGACGGGTTGGCGAGCGAGGCGGCGTCGCGCGCCTGCGTGTCCTTCACCGTCGTCACCCTCTCAGTCCGCGCCCCGCTCCGTCCGCTCATGGCACATCGCGCCGTCGCGATGAACGGCCAAACCGCGCGGCATGGGCGTCATGCCTCCCCGCGCCGGGGGACGGGCCGGGCGGGGTTGCCCACCACGGTGTCGCCCTCCGCCACGTCCCGGGTCACGACGCTGCCCGCGCCGATGATGGCGTGATCCCCCACCGTGACGCCCGGCAGGATCAGGGCGCCCCCGCCGATCCAGACGTTGCGGCCGATCCGGATCGGCCGCGCGAATTCGAGGCCGGCCTCGCGGGACGCCGGGTCGCGGGGGTGGTCGGCCGTGAGAATCTGGACGCCGGGGCCGATCTGGGTGCGTGCGCCGATATGGACGGGGGCGCAATCGAGGATCACGCAGCCGAAGTTGAGGAAGACGTGCTCCTCGACGGTGATATGCAGGCCGTAGTCGCAATGGAACGGCGGACGGATCACGGCGCCGTCGCCGACGGCGGCGAAGCGCTCGCGCAGCAGGGCGCGGCGATCGGCCGGCGACAGGCCGAGCGCCGCGTTGTAGCGCACCATCCACGCCTTGCAGGCGTCGGCATCGGCCTGAATCTCGGGGTCGTCGGGGTGGTAGAGGTCCCCGGCGAGCATGTTCTGCTTCGGCGTGCGTTCCATCTGGGTCCGTTCCCTCCCGATCGGCGGATCAACGCCCGCCCGTCGGTCAAGCTCCCGTCCCTGTGCCTTTGCTGTCCGGACCCGGACCCGTAAGACGAGTGCGGGTATGGGCGGCCGGGGAGAACGCCGTGATCGGACAGGACGACGGGCGGGGGCGGACGGTGCCGGCGGATCTGCGCCTCTACGGTATCCTCGACACCGGTGTCAGCGGCCGCGAGCCCGGGCGGCTCGCCGCCATGGCGGCGGCGGCGGCGCGGGGCGGGTGCACCCTGCTCCAATACCGCGAGAAAGCCATCGACGACGCCCGCGCCGCCGTGGCGCGCATCCGTGCGATCCACGCGGCGCTCGCGGGAACCGGCGTGCCCCTCCTCGTCAACGACCGGGTCGACCTCGCCCTCGCGGCGGGCGTCGAGGGCGTGCATCTCGGCCAGTCCGACCTTCATCCGGCCGACGCGCGGCGGCTCCTCGGACACGCGGCCATCGTGGGCTTGACCCTGAAGACCGGCGCGCAGGCGGACGAACTCTACCGCCTGCCCGTGGACTACGCCTGCATCGGCGGCGTGTTCGCCACCGCCAGCAAGGACAATCCCGATCCGCCCGTCGGCCTCGACGGCCTCGGCCGCATCCTGTTCCGGGGCCGCCTCGCGCGCGGGCAGAGTTTCCCCCTCGGCGCCATCGCAGGCATCGATTCGAGCAACGCGGCGGCGGTGATCGGGGCCGGGGCGGATGGGGTCGCGATCATCTCGGCCCTGTTCGCCGGAGACGATGTCGAGGCGCGGGCGCGGGATCTCCGCCACCGGGTCGATTCGGCCCTCGCCGCCCGCGCGACGGTTCCGTAAGGTCGTGCCAGCACGAAGAGGCACGCCATGACCCCCATCGCCGTCACCATCGCGGGCTCGGATTCCGGCGGGGGCGCCGGCATCCAGGCGGACCTGAAGACCTTCGCGGCCCTGCGGGTCTACGGGGCCAGCGTCGTCGCCGCGCTCACGGCCCAGAACACCCTGGGCGTCCAGGCCATCCACGACGTGCCGGCGGCGTTCGTCGGGGCGCAGATCGACAGCGTCTTCGGGGATCTCGCGGTGACCGGCGTAAAGATCGGGATGCTGTCGCAGGTCGCCACCATCGAGGCGGTCGCGGCCGGCCTGCGCCGGCACGCGCACGGCATCCCGGTGGTGCTCGATCCGGTGATGGTCGCCACGAGCGGCGACCGCCTGATCTCGGAGGACGCGGTGGAGGCCCTGCGCCGCCTGCTCCTGCCGCTGGCGGATCTCGTCACGCCCAACCTGCCCGAGACCGGAACGCTCATCGGCGCCGGAGCGCCGGTGAGCGAGAACGAGGCGGTGGCTCAAGGCCGCCGGCTCCTGGCGCTGGGCGCGCGCGCGGTGCTGGTGAAGGGCGGCCACGGGGAGGGCGACGAGAGCGTCGACCATCTCCTTTGCGCCGACGGGACGCTGCGCCGATTCGCGGCGCCCCGCGTCGCCACCCGCAACACCCACGGCACCGGCTGCACCCTTTCGGCGGCGGTGGCGGCGGGCCTCGCCCGGGGCCTCCCCCTGGTCGAGGCGGTTGAGGGAGCCAAGCGCTACCTCACGGCCGCGCTTCGGGCCGCCGATACGGTCTCGATCGGGCACGGCAACGGTCCGGTCCACCATTTCCACGCGCTCTGGACGTGAGGCGGCCCGTGCCGCGAACGACGCTCCGCTTGCGCGCCTCCAGGATTTGCGTTTGAAGTACCGCACGTTCGTTCGATGTATGGAACGTTCCGGCGGAAGACAGGGACCATGGACGATCAGGTGACGACCCCCGAACGGGGGCGGCAGCGCGACATCCTGACGGGCGCCCAGCTGCTTTCGGGCCAGCTCGGCAAGACGATCCAGCGTCTGCGCAAGGCCTACAACCTCTCGCTGTCCGAACTCGCGGAGCAGTCGGGGGTCGCCAAGTCGATCATCTCCCAGATCGAGCGCAACGAGACGAACCCGACCCTGGCGACGATCTGGCGCCTGAGCCAGGCCCTGGACGTCTCCATCGAGCGGGTGCTGGCGACGAGCGACGAGGAGCCCTTCATCGAGAAGACCTCGCGGGCGGACACGCCGATCCTCGTCTCGGACGACGGCAAGGTGCGGCTCGCCATCGTCGGCTGGATCAAGACCGTCGAGTGGCTGCAATGGTACGAAGTCTCGGCGGATCCCGGCGGCATCCTGGATTCCGACCCGCACCAGCGCGGCTCGGTGGAATCCCTCACGGTCACCACGGGTCAACTGGAGGTCGAGGTCGCCGGTACGGTCCAGCGGGCTCGGGCGGGCGAGACCCTGCGCTACCGCTGCGACCGCCCGCACACGGTGCGCTGCATCGGTCCCGACCCCGCCCGGGCGATCATGGTGGTGATCATGAAGGCCGCCGTGATGGAGTGATGTGTCCGTCGACGCATCGCATCCGCCGGATGGGCGGCACGCCCGCGAACGGTCGCCTCAGCGGCCCGAGTTCACCCACACCACCATCTCGCCCAGAACCCGCGCGAGCGCCGCGTCGAGCCCGACCGCAGCGCTTCCGACATCGACCTTCGCCACGGGGATGCGCGCCGTGAACACCCGCGCCGACACCACCTTGCCGGTGCCTTCGGCGATGATCTTGGCCGAGATGTCGACCACCGCCTCGCCGGATCCGGCGGCGATGTCGAAGGCGCGAATCTCGGAGATGAGCTGGAAGTCGGAGACGATCTTGTCGCCCGGCCGGCTCACGGATTTCAGCCGGCCGGAATTCTCCAGGCTCTGGATCAGGCGGGTCTGGATCAGGCGCGGCAGCCGGTCGGCCCACTGCGCGCCGCCGAGGAAGGAGAGGGCGCCGCCGGGCTCGCGCACGATGATGCGGTCGGCCTCGAAGGGCTGGATGCCGACGGGCTCGGCCACGGTGACGGAGCGCGCGGAGGCGGCCACACGGCCCGTAGGCGGCAGGGCGGCGAGATCGAAGGTGAGGGGCACGGCACCACCGCACCCGCCGAGGGCGACGGCGATCAGGCTCACGCCGAGGGCGAGGGCCGGTGAGAACTGGGTCATACGCGATCCGGACTTCGCAGCGCGACGGGCTGCGAGGGACAAACTACGGCAAAGCTCGTTTCGTGCCGTGCGCCGGGACACGCTCATCCCGGCGAAATCGTATTCAGCGGCCACCGTTGTATTCCGGCAACGACGGCTTTCCGCCGAAGATGACCTGGCTCGGATCGCGCTCGAGGTTCTTCACCGTGCGGTTGAGGGTGTTGAGGGTGCGCTGCCCGTCCGTGGACAGGGCCTCGACCTCGCGCCGGCCCGTGCCGCTCAGGCGGTTGAAGCTGGTGGCGATGTTCGACGTCCGCTTGTCGAGGTTCTCGCTGAGGGTGCGGAACGCCTTACCGGCGTCGCGGACCGAGATCGCCGCCTCGCGAACCTCCGTGAAGGTGCTGGTGCCGGCGGAGCCCGAGGCCGAGCCGAGGAAGCCCTCGGCCCCCTTCAGCACGGCGTCCACGCGGTCGGCCGAGGCGTTGAGCTTGGCCATCATTCCCCGCGCGTCCTTCAGGGCGCCCTCGATGTCTGGGCTGCCGGCGGCGAGGGCCGCCGAGAAGCGGTCGGCGTTGTCGATGACGCGGTTGAGCTTCTGCCCGTCGATGGCCTTCACGAGGCCGCTCACCGCCGGGCCGGCATCCGCCAGGGTCTTCGAGAACGCCTCGACGTTGGCGAGCGTCCGGTTGATGGCGCCCTCGTTGCCGGCCACCACCTTGTCGAGGCGCTGCAGCACGTCGTCGGCCCGCTGGGCGATCTGTTTGGCCGCCGCCATCATGTCCTGGATGTCGGAGGAATCGGCGAAGATCGTCGGCATCTGGTCACCCGTGCCGGTGCCCAGCGCCGGCGCGTCGGCGTTGCCGCCCGAAAGCGAGATGGTGGAGACGCCCGTCAGCATCGCCGAATCGAGGCGGGCGCGGGTGTCGGCCCGCAGGGGCGTGGTCCGCTCGACCTCGACCACGGCGACGACGCGGCGCGGGTCCTGCGGCAGCAGGCGCACGTCCGTCACCTCGCCGACCTTGATGCCGTTGAACGCCACCGTCGAGCCCTTGGCGAGGCCGCCGACGCTGCCGGAAAACACGATCCGCACGGCCTGGCGGGCCTGGCTGCGCGATCCGCCCTGGAGCCAGAACACGAAACCGAAGGCCGCCACCAGCACGGCGAGCGTGAAGGCGCCGATGAGGGCGTAGTTCGCACGAGTCTCCATCGGATCAGCGAATGCCCGGCTTGGCGGCGGACGCGCGCGGCGCCACCACTCGGTGAAGGGGATCAGGCCGCGGCATGGCGCGTGCCCTTGGAAACGACGGCCCGCCCGCGCTTGCCGTGGAAATAGGAGCGCAGCCAGGGATGGTCGCTCTCCAGCATCTCGTCGATGGTGCCCTGCGCGATGATCTGACCGTCGCCGAGGGCCGCGATGCGGTCGCAGGCGGTGTAGAGGCTGTCGAGGTCGTGGGTGACCATGAAGACGGTCAGTCCGAGGGTCTGCTTCAGGGTGGCGACGAGTTCGTCGAACTCGCCCGCGCCGATGGGGTCGAGGCCCGAGGTCGGCTCGTCGAGGAACAGGATCTCGGGGTCGAGGGCCAGGGAGCGGGCGAGCGCCGCGCGCTTGATCATGCCGCCGGAGAGTTCGGACGGCAGCTTGTCGGCGGCATCGGGCTTGAGGCCGACCATCTCGATCTTGAGGCGGGCGAACTCGTCGAGCAGGCGCTCGGACAGGTTGAGATGCTCGCGCATGGGCATCTGGATGTTCTGCTTGACCGTCAGCGCCGAGAACAGGGCGCCCTGCTGGAACAACACGCCCCAGCGCTGTTCGATCTGCCGGCGCCGGGTGACGGTGAGGCCGTCGACATCCTCGCCGAACACGGTGATCTGCCCCGAGCGCTTCGGCACGAGGCCGAGGATGGTCCGGGTCAGCACCGACTTGCCCTGGCCCGAGGGTCCGACGAAGCCGAGGATCTCGCCCCGGCGGATGTCGAGGTCGAGGCCCTTCATGACGATCTTCGAACCGAAGCCGACCACGAGGTCGCGGACGCGGATGATCGCATCCGGCGTGGCGCCGGGCCTGTGTTCACGGTTCGGCCGCTCGGCCAGGGTGCGTTCGGTCAGCACGGGGTCAGAAATCAATTGCCGCGAAGAAGACAGCGAAGAGTCCATCGAGCACGATGACCATGAAGATTGACTTCACGACTGAGGCCGTGACGTGGCGCCCGAGGGATTCGGCCGAGCCTTCCACGGCGAAACCCTCGATGGTGGCGATGATTCCGATGATGAGCGCCATGAACGGCGCCTTGATGAGGCCCACGGCGACGTGGTGGAACGACACCGCCACCTGAAGCCGGGCGAGGAACGCCTCCACCGTCATCCCGCCGTAGAGGGCCGCCGTGAGGCCGCCGCCGGCGAGCGCCGCGAGGGACGCCAGGAAGGCGAGGATCGGCAGCCCGACCACGAGGGCGAGGATGCGCGGGACGATGAGGATCTCGATGGGGTCGAGCCCCATCACCCGCAGGGCGTCGACCTCCTCGCGCATCCGCATCGACCCGATCTCGGCGGTGAAGGCCGAGCCGGACCGGCCCGCCACCATGATCGAGGTGAGGAGCACGCCGAGCTCGCGCAGGATGAGGAGCCCGATGAGGTTGACGACGAAGCTCTGCGCCCCGAAGCGCTGGAGCTGGAAGATGCCCTGCTGGGCGACGATGCCGCCGACGAGGAACGAGATGAGGACGATGATCGGCACGCCCCGGAAGGCGACCTGATCGAGCTGATTGACGAACGCGGTGCCGCGGAAGGTGCCGGGCCGGGCCGCGACGCGAAGGCAGGCGGTGACGACCTCTCCGAAGAAGGCGAGGCCGGCGACGAGATCCGAGCGGGCGCCGACCACGCGGACGCCGAGGTCGTGCAGGAAACCGATTCCCCGGGCGCGCGGCGCCGGTCCGGGTTCGGCCGAGGGCAGCTTGACCTCGGAGAGCAGGATGCGGTGCTCGGGACTGGCGCCCGCATAGGCGAGGCGCCCGCCCACGGCCTCGATCTCCGTACGCGTCCGCTCGAGGACCCAGGCGCCCAGGGTATCGAGCCGGGTCACCCCCGTCAGATCGACGACCACGTCGCTCCGCCCGGTATCGCGAAAAATCCCGGCGGCGGCGGCCTCGACGGCGTTGCCCTGGTCGACGGTCCAGCGCCCGCGCAGGGCGACCCGTCCGCCCATGAGGGCGGAGGCACCGGCGACGTCCGGGTTCGGCAAGGTCTCAGCGGTCGGCACGACACGCCTCTCCGTTCCACGCGTCCCCCTTCCTCACAGGTCAGGGTTACGCAATCGTATCCGGCTGCTGACGGACAAAGGCGGCGGTGTGAAGACGCTCCGTGCGGGCGAGGCGTGCGGCGCGTGCCGTCAGGCACAGGCCGAGCACGGCGAGGGGCGCCATCAGGCCGAAGGCGAGGGGGCCGCCGCCCTGGCCGTAGGCGAGGCCGCTCACGAGGGTCGCGCTGGCCGACGCGAGGGCGTTGGTGGCGCTGAGGGTGCCCTGGGCCCGCCCCCGCGCGCCCTCGGGGGCGAAGCGCGACACCGCCGCCATGGCGCCGAGCTGGGTCGCGCCGAAGCTGAAGCCGTGCAGGGTCTGCAGGACGAGGACGGCCGCGAGAGTATCCCCGTAGAACACCATGCCGACGGCGCGCGCGGCCCCCGCGACGGCGCCGAGGCCGAGGAGGCGGAACGGCGTCCGCCAGGCGGCCGGACACAGCCCGATGCCGGCGAACAGCACGATCTCGGCGAGCACCCCGATGGCCCACAGGGCGCCGATCCAGGGCGCGGAGAAGCCGTGGAGACTCCAGTGGATGGAGGCGAAGGCGTAGAGCGCGGCATGGCTCGCCTGGATCGCCGCCCCGGCCGCGATGGTGAGCCAGAGGAGGCGGGGCAGGGGGATGCGCGCGGGCCGCGTCGCCGGAACGATCGCCGCGGGGAGTTCCAGCCGGACACCGGCGCAGACGCCCGCCGCCACGAGGGCGAGGATCGTGGTCAGCAGCGGCACGGCGAGACGCTCGCCCAGAACGCCGAGGGCCGCGCCGCCCGCGAGATTCGCGGCGAGGAACGCGATGGAGCCGGCCATGCGGATGCGGGCGTAGTCGAGGCCCGCGCTGCGGCGCACGGCCGCGAGGGTGAGATAATCGATGGTGGGCACCAGGGGGGCCCCGGCGGCGGCGTTGAGGGCGACGAGAAGCGCCAGCACGGGCCAACCGATGGCGGCCCCCGCCGGCATCAGGGCGTAGGTGGCCGCCAGGACGAGGCTTCCCGCCACCAGGAGGGCGCGGGCGCCGACCCCCCGGTCGATGAGGCCGACGAGGGGCGCGGTGGCCACGATCTTGACCGCGATGGGCAGGGCCAGGAGCGCGCCGATGATTCCGGCCTCGAGCCCGAGGGCGTTCAGCCAGACGGGCATGAACGGCATGGCGATGCCGATCTCGACGAAGACCACGGCGTAGAGGCTCGCGAGCCGGAACGGGTTCGGCTCTGGTGAGGAGGCGGCGTGGGACACGTGATCGGGGGCGCGAGACGATGCGGGGAGAGGCCGGACACGTAAAGCCCGCGTTAAAACCATCGTGTCAATGATCCGGAATGCGCGTGATCCCCCATAGCGGGGGTCGCTGCAACCCGAGGACCCGGATCTTCATGTCGCGTTCCCACTCGCTGACGTCCATCGACGTTTCGGAATACGATCGCATCGAGACGGCCATGTCCGAGAGCGCCCGCGGGCGCTGGTTCCTCGACGAATACGCCCGCCGTACGCGCGGCGAGGACACCCAGACCGTGCTGGGCGCCATCGCCCGCCTCGAAGCCGTCGTCACCCACGAGCGCGACGGAGCGCGGGTCGGGCGCATGCGGGGCGACCTTCTCGACATGGCCAACGCCATCGCCCGGACCAAGGCGGAGATCGCCGCCCTCGGTACGCCGGACCTCGAGAACAGCCGCCTCGGCAGCGCCTCCGTGGCCCTCGATGCCATCGTACGCTCGACGGAGCGGGCGACCTCGGACATCCTCAGCGCCGCCGAAGACGTGCAGGAAGCCGCCTGGACCCTGCGCGAATCGGGCTCCGATCCCACCCTGTGCGATGCGCTGGACCAGCGCGCCACGGAGATCTACACGGCCTGCTCGTTCCAGGACCTCACGGCCCAGCGCACGGCCCGCATCATCCACACCCTGCGCTATCTCGAAGAGCGGGTCGCCGCGATGATGGCGATCTGGGGCGACACCCTCGACACCGTACCGCCCGCCCCGGGCGAAGCGACCGCCGCCGCGCCCATCGACCTGTCGCAGAGCGATGTCGACCGCTTCATCGACGAACCGTCCCCCATGGCGGCGGCTTCGGCCGGACGCGTCGAACCGGACTCCGTGCCGGAGGGCATCGTTCCGGTGCTCCCGTCTGGGGACGCCGTCGACGGATTCGATCCGGCGCAGGAATCCGACTCGCAAGAATCCGACTTGCTTGAATCCGCCTCGCAAGGATCCGACACGGACGAACCCGTCGCGGACGGGGAGTCCGGCATGGAGGAGCCGCCGAAGACGGATATCGCCGCCGCGTTCGCCGATATCGACCGCCTGTCGGACGAGGAAAAGCGCGCCCTGTTCTCGTGACGGTGCGGCATCGCGACCGCGAGTTTTCTCGTCGCCACCCGGGTTCCCCGGACACGGGAACCGACTAGGAGAGCGGGCATGGCTCTCCACCTCCTGAAGCTGTGCGTCGGTCCCGCCTCCATCGCGGAACTCGAAGCGCGCATCGCCCAGACCCGTGCCGAAGCCCTGGCGCAGGCGCGCGATCCGGCCCCCACCCACGTCACCCGCATGGTGCCGACACGCCTGTCGGAGATCCTCGGGGGCGGCTCGATCTACTGGGTGATCAAGGGCACGCTGGCCTGCCGGCAGGCGATCGTCGCGATCACGCCGTTCACCGGGACCGACGGTATCGGGCGCTGCCGCCTCGTCCTCGATCCAGTCGTGGTCCCGGTCTCGCCCCGCCCGTGCCGCCCGTTCCAGGGTTGGCGCTACCTCAAGGCCGAGGACGCCCCGGCGGATCTCGACGGCGAGACCGCCGGCGGCCTCGCCGAGATGCCAGACGCCCTGCGACGCGAACTGGCCAGCCTCGGTCTCATCTGACGCGCAGTTCCGGCAGCCCGGCGAACCCCGACACCGCCATCCCGAAGGGATCGACCGTACCAGGTCCGACCGCGCCCGTGCCGCCCCTCCCCCCGGCGGGGGGAGGGGCACTTCGGCCTACGCGCCCTCGAAGCGCCCGCTGGCATGGGCCAGCATCGTGTAGACCTTGCCGGTCTCCGAGGTGAGGTAGGCGTCGGCCCGCTTCGAGTCGCGGTCGTTCTTGGAGACGTCCGCCATCAGGCGCTCGAATTCGCCGACGTAGCGGTCCACCGTGCGACGGAAATCGGCGTCCCCGGCGTATCGGCGGCGTACCTCCTCGAAGGTCTGGCGTCCCTGCGCCGTGTAGATGCGCCGGTCGAACAGGTTCGCCTCACCCCGGCGGTAGCGCTCCCACAGGTCCACGGCCGTGCGGTGGTCGATCATCTTGGCGATGTCGGCCGAGATGGTCTCCAGGGCCGTGCGCCCACGCTCGGCCGCCGCCTTGGCATCCGGGGACGCCTTCTCGGGCGAAGGCTTGCTTCCGGCGGGGGCCTGGGATGCGGCAGCGGACTCGTCGCCGTCGTCGTCGAGGGACGCCCGGGTCAGGAGGTCGGAGAGCCAGCCCCGGTCCCCGGCCTTGGCACCCGTGGCCTGCGCACGCTGCGCCTCGCCCGTACGGGCGGCGGCGTTGGCGGGCCGGCCGGCCGGAGCGGGCACGATGGTCATGGTCTGTCCCGATTTCGGCGCGGCCGGAGCCGGAGACCGGGCGGGGGCCGCCGCCGCGTGCGCGGGCGGTGCCTTGACCGGTGCGGCGGGCGCCGGGGCGGCCGGGGGCACGGACGGGCGGGCGACATCGACGCCCCGATCGGTGCGGGCGACGAGGGTGGTCAGTTCGCCGAGCGCCTTGATCTGATCCGAGACGACCCGGCGCATCTCTTCGGTGGCGTCCTGCGTCTCGCGCGGCAGGTCGAGCACCCCGCGCTGGATCTCGGCGCGGGTGGCGTCGAGTTCGCGACGGATCTCGCCCGCCATCTCGCGCAGGCCCGCGACCGATTCGCCGAAGCGTCCCGAGGCGGTCTCGAACACGGCCGTCATCTCGCGCGAGGCCGCGTCGATGGCCGCGCGCACGCCCTGTGCCGTCCGCTCGCCCTCGCTGTCGGCCCCCGACCGCAGGCCCTCGAACGCCTCGACCACACGCGCACCGGCCCCCTGCGCCGTCTCGGCCAGGCCGGTGCCGATGGCGCGGGCGCGCTCCTCGGCCGTGCGCAGGGTCTGCTCGATCATCGCATCGAAACGGGCGGTCTCGGCCTCCAGAGCGCCCGAGCGCTCGTCGATGCGGGCCAGCACGCCTTCGATGATGCCGCCGCGCGACGCCAGAACTTCGGAGAGGCGTCCCTCCGCCGTCTCCAGGGAGCCGGCCGCCCCCGTGAGGGCCGCCGCATGGGTCCGGCCGAGGTCGCCCAGGGTCCGGCCGCTGGCATCGAGCGAGGCGGCGAGTTCGGCCGCTTCGCGCAGGGCGCCCTGCGCGACGGTCTTGAGTTCGCCGACCTGTTCGGCGACGCCACGGCTCGCCCGCTCGGTCTCGCTCGCGACGGAGCCCAGAGCCTCCCGGACCTGCCCGATACGGGCCGCGAGGCCGCTCTCGATGGCACCGAGATTGTCGCCCGCCCCCGCCAGGAGTTCGGCCAGGGCCGTGTTGGCGCCCTCGACGCGCTCGAGAACGCTGCCGATGTCCTGCCGCAGGGCGTCGTTCGCCTGGGTGAGGGTGGCGATGGCGCGGGAAGCACCACCGTCGATGGCCGCCAGCAGGGCTTCGGCGGAAGCCTGCGAGCGCGCTTCGAGTTCGGCCGTGCGCTGGCGGATCGCCTCGACGAGGGGGGTGCCGGTTTCGGCGAGGGCGCGTTCGAGGGCGTGGCCGCGCTCGGACAGGGCGTCCACCAACGCGGCGGCCGGACCATCGACCACGGCGCGCAGGCGATCGGATTGGGCCGAGAGCGCTTCCACCACGTGCGAACCGCGTCCGTCGAGGGTCTCGACGAGGCTGCCGCCGCGCTCCTCGATGGCTCGGGTGATGGTCTCGGCGCTGGCGGCGAGGCGCTGGGCCAGGGCCTGGCCGCGCGCCTCGACGAGGGCGGCGAGCGCCGTGGAGCGCCGGTCGAACGCCTCGGTCATCGCGGCGTTGCGACCGTCGATGAGACCGGCCACGGCGTCGTTGCGCTGATCCAGTGCCGCGGCGAGGGCGGCGGCATGGGCCTCCGCGAGGGCCGCGTGCCGGTCGACGCGCTCGTCGAAGGCCGACAGCATGGCGGCGCTGCGCTCGTCGACCAGGGTCGCGTAGGCGTCCTGGCGATCGTCGAAGGCGGCGGCCAGGGCATCGCCGCGCGAGGCGACGAGGGAGGCGAACACCTTCATGCGGCTGTCGATGCGGCTGGTGAAGGCCTCGCTCCGGGCGTCAACGGCCTCGGTAAGGGCAGTCCCTTGCGTCTCGATGGTCCGGGCGAGGCCGGCGGCACGGCCGGAGATGAGCGAATCGAGGGCGCCGAGGCGCTCGTCGAACACCGTCGCGAGGGCATGGGTCCGGGCGTCGACCTGATCGGTGAAGGCGCCCGAGCGGCTCTCCACCACCCCGTCGAGACGGGCGAGCCCCTCGTCGAACAGGGCCGCGAGGGTGCGCGTGCGTTCCTCGACACGGTCGTGCAGCGACCCGGCGCTCTCGCCCAGGAGCCCGTCGAGGGCCTTCATGCGCTCGTCGAACAGGGCGACGAGGGCTCGGGTGCGGTCGTCGATCCGGCCGGTCAGCGCTTCGGCCCGGCCGTCGACGAGGCCGTCGAGGGCCGTCAGCATCTCGTCGAACAGGGCGCGCAGGCCCTGGGTCCGGCCGTCGACGGCCTCGGCGAGGCGCGTGCCGCGACCGTCGACGATGTCGTCGAGTTGGCCGAGGCGCGTGTCGAACAGCGTCGTCAACGCCTGGGTCCGCGCGTCGATGGCGTCGGTGACCTGAGCGCCTCGGCCTTCCACGATCTGGCCGAGAAGACCGATGCGGTGATCGAACATGGCGGCCAAGCTACGGGCCCGGCCGTCCACGGATTCCGCCAGACCGCCCGTACGGCGCTCCACGAGGTTATCGAGCTCGCCGATGCGGGCGTCGAACAGGGTGGAGACGGACTGGAGACGCTCCTCCAGGGCCGTGGCGAAGCCGCCCGCATCCCGGGCGACGAGGGCGTCGATCCTGTCGATCCGCCCGTCGAACAGCGTCGCCAACGCTTCGGTGCGCTCGTCCAGGGCCTGACCGACCTCCCGGCCACGGCCGTCCACGAGGCTCGACAGACCGCCGAGATGCTCCTCGAACACGCTTGCGAGGGCGCGGGTGCGCTCGTCCAGGGCCTGACCGACCTCCCGGCCACGGCCGTCCACGAGGCTCGACAGACCGCCGAGATGCTCCTCGAACAGGCTCGCGAGGGCGCGGGTACGCTCGTCCAGGGCCTGACCGACCTCCCGGCCACGGCCGTCCACGAGGCTCGACAGACCGCCGAGGTGCTCCTCGAACACGCTCGCGAGGGCGCGGGTGCGCTCGTCCAGGGCTCGGGAGATCTGCTCGCCGCGCCCGTCGACGAGGGCGTCGAGGCCGCTCAGGCGCTCGTCCAGGAGGGTCGCCATGGTCTGGGTGCGGGCGTCGATGGCGTCCGTGACCTGGGCGCCGCGCCCTTCCACGACCTGTCCGAGGAGACCGATGCGGTGATCGAACAGGGCCGCGAGGTCGCGCGCCCGACCGTCCACGGCCTCCGCGAACCCGCCGCTGCGGCGCTCGACGAGGCTGTCGAGTTCCCCGATGCGGGCGTCGAACAGGCTGGCGAGGGCGGCGATGCGTTGCTCGACGGCGGCGATCAGGCTCGAATCGTCCTGGTTCGCGATGGCGTTGAGCTGGCCGAGGCGGGCGTCGAACGTCGTCGCGAGGGCCCGCGTGCGAGCCTCGACGGCATCGGCGAGTCCGGCACCGCGCTGCTCCACGACCTCGTCCAGATGGCCGATGCGCTCGTCGAACAGGGCGGCGATGGCCTGGGTGCGGGCGTCGACGGCCCCGGCGGCGCTGCCGAGGCTGGCTTCGATGGTCTCGACGAGGCGTCGGCCGCGCTGGTCGAGGTGGTCCTGCAGGGGCGCGAGGCGATCCTCGAAACTCGTGCCGAGAGCCTGGGCATGGGTGTCGAGCAGGGCGCGGATCTCGCCCGTGCGGTCGTCGAGGAGCTGGTGGACCGTCCGGACGCCCTCGTCGAGGAGGGAGCTGATGTCGAGGGTGCGCCCGTCGAGGGTGCGACCCAGGCGGCCTTCGCCCTCGCCGAGGAGGCGGTCGGCCTCCGCCACGACTTCGCGCAGGCGGGCGAGGATGGTTTCGCCGCGGGTTTCGAGGAGGGTGCCGAGGGCGTTGCTGCCGGAGTCGAGGAGACGGGCGAGTTCGGTGATGCGCCCCCCCAGGGCCCCGAACACGGCACGGCCCTTCTCGTCGAGTTCGCTGCCCATGGCGGCGGTGCGCTCGTCGATGAGGCTGACGAGGTGCTCCGTGCGCTCGGAAAAGGCGTCGCGAAGGCTCTGTGCCTGCTGGGACAGGGCGGCGTTGGCCCCCCCCGTGCGCTCGACGATCATGTCGACGAGTTCGCGGGTGCGGGCGGCAAGATCCTCGTCCACGGCGCGGGTGCGGCTCTCGATGAGGCGGATCGCCTCAAGGGCCTGGGTCCCGAACGCTTCGTCGATGAGGCGGCCGCGCTCCTCCAGGGTGGCGCTGATCGCCTCGAGCCGCGTCAGGATCCCGGAATCGAAGCGCGCGGCGCCGTCGTCGAGGCGCTGGACGAGATCCCGGGTCTGGCCGTCGAGGTGGCTGCTGATCTCGGCCGCGCGGGCGGCCAGCGTCTCACCGAGGCCGAGGCTGCGGGCGGCGATGTCCTGCGTCATGCTGCCGGCGCGGGCGTCGAGGGTCTCGACGAGATCGCGGCCGCCTTCCGTCATGATCCGCGCCATCTCCGCCGTGCGCAGGATCAGCGCCTCGTTGAGCGCCGTGGCGCGCGACCCGAGCTGACCGTCGATATGGGTGACGAGGTTCGCGAAGGTCTCGCCGATCTCGGCGGTGCGCTTCACGCCGCGCTCCTCGAGGGCGCCGAGCTGGGTCTCCACGACCTCCCGGGCCTCGCGGGTGCGTTCGGCGATGGTCTCGGCCACGGCCTGGCCGCGCACGGTGATGATCTGTTCCATCGCCTCCAGCTGGCCACCGACGGCCTGAGTCAGGGAGGTGGTGTCGCGGGTGATGCGTTCGGCGATGATGTCGCCCCGCGCGATGGTGTCCTGAAGCGCGGCGAGGCGATCGGTGAAAACCGTCTCGATGGCGTCGGCACGGGCCTGGGTGGTCTCGTTGAAGCGCTCGCCCGACGCACCGAGGGCCTCGCTGACCCGTGCGCTCTGCGCGGTGATCGCCAGGGCGATGTCGCGGCCGGCCAGGGTGAGCTGCGAATGGGCGTCGTGGGTGTGGGCGGCGATGAGGTCGCCGAGGGTGCGGCCATGGTCGCCGAAGGCCGCCTCGACGTCGCGCACCCGGGCTTCCAGGCTGCCGCCGATTCCCTGCGCCGCGCGGTCGATGACGCCCGCGGCCTCGCCGGTCCGCGCCGTCAGCTCGGCGTTGATCTCCTCGAGGGCCCGGCGCAGGGCCGCGACGGAGGCTTCCGCGCGCCCGGCGACGGTGTCGCCGGCGCCGTCGGCGAGTTGGCCGAGGAGGGCGGCGGCCTGCTCGGTGCGGCTCGACAGTTCGTTCGCGTTGGCGGCGAGGCGGCGCTCGAAGATCTCGACGGCCTCGACGGTGCGGGCTTCGAGTTCGCCCGTGGCACCGGCGGCGGAGCGGCGCAGGGACTGCGCGGCCTCGGCCGCGCAGGCGCCGAGGGCGACGGTGATCTCCTCGGCGCTGCGGCGCAGGGTCTCGGTCGCCTCCAGGGTCTGGGCGCCGAACCGGCCGTCGAGGGTCGCGGCGGCGGCTTCGAGCGCCGAAACGGTCTGCCCGGTCCGTGCCTCCAGGGCACGGCCGAGTTCGGCCAGGAGGCGCTCGACCTCCGCCGTCGCCGCGCTGGTGCGCTCGGCGATGAGACCGCCGACCCGGTCGCCGGCGAGGGTGATGGCGCCGTCGAGGCTGCCGCCCCGGACGGTGACGGTCTCGTGCAGCCGGTCGGCCACGGCCTCGATCCGGGACGCCAGGGCGCCGCCGTTGGTGTCGATGCCGGCGGTGAGTCCTTCGACGGAACTCACGATGCGCTGGCGCAAGGCCTCGCTGCGGGCGTCGAAGGCCTCGAACAGGGCATCGGCGCTCCGGGTGAAGTCCGCCTCGGCGGTGCGGCCGCGCGTCTCGATGAGATCGGCGACGCCCACACCCTGAATGGCCAGGGTCTCGTGCAGGCGCCCCGTCACGGTCTCGATGCGCTCGGCAAGGGTGCCGCCCCGCGCGTCGATGTCTCCGGCGATGCGCTCGATGGAACGGGCGAGGGTGTCGCGCACGGCGTCGGCGCGGGAATCCAGGGTCTCGATGAGGCCGCTCGCCGTGAGGGCGAACCCGGCCTGGGCGTCGCGGCCCCGCGCCTCGATGAGGTCGGCGATGCCGGTGCCCTGGACCGCGAGGGTCTCGCGCAGCTGGCCGGTGACCGCGTCGATGCGCTCAGCCAGGGCGCCGCCGTTGCGGTCGACGAGGGCCGTGGCCTCCTCGAGGGAACGAACCAGACCGTCGCGCAGGGCGTCCGCCCGCGCCCCGAACGTCTCGATGACGCCGCCGGTCGCCTGGGCGAGGCGCTCCTCGGCCTCGCGGCCCCGCGCCAGGATGGCGTCGGACACGCCGTCGCCGATGGTGGCGATGTCGCGGGTCAGGGTCGAGCCCGTGGCGGCGAAATGCGCCCGCAGGGCGTCGCCGGTCTCGGCGAAGCGGGCGGTGATCTCGCCGCCCGTGGTGGAGAACTGGGCGGTCAGCTCACCGCCGCGCGCCAGGAAGGCGCTCTCGAGGCCGCGCGCGGAGTCCTCGAAGGTCCTGCGGACCTCGCTGCCCTCGCGGTTGAGGGTCTCGATCACTTCGGCGCCGGTCTGGGCGAGGGTCCGGGCGACGTCGCCCGCATTGGTGGCCAGGGTGGTGGTGAGGAGGCCGCCCGTGCGCTCGAAGGCGCGGGTGACTTCCTCGGCGCGGCTCTCGAGGGACTGGGTGAGGGTATTGCCGACTTCCGTCAGGCTGCCGCGCACGCCTTCACTGGTGGCGGCGAGGCGCTGGACGAGGTCGTCGCCCCGATCGGTCACGAGGCCGACGACACGGTCGCCCGCCACGGCGAGGGCGGCCGTGATGGCGTCGCCCCGGTCGCCCAGCGCCGTGGTGATGGCGTCGCCGCGCGCGTCGAGGGCACCGGTCACACGCTCGCCGGCGCCGGTCACCGCCGCGACGATGCGTTCGGCGGCGCCGTCGAGTTCCTGGGTCAGGTTCTGGTGCGAGCCCGTGATGGCCCCACGCACGCGCTCGGCGTTGGCGACGATGGATTCGCGCTGCGCGACGAGTTCGTCGACGAGGGAGCGGATGCGGATCTCGTTCTCGGAATAGGCGCGTTCGAGTGTGGCGATCTCGCCACGCACCAGGGTCTCGAGTTCGCCGGCGCGGGCGAGCGCCCGCTCGACGCCGTCGCCCACGGCGGCCACCTCGCGGCGGACGGTCTGGGACATGGTCAGGACCGCGTCGGTGGAGAAATTCTCGGGCTCCGCCAGCCGGATGGCGACCTCGCCCACGGCCCGGGCCACGAGACGCATCTCCTGCGCGCGCACGGCCAGCATCGCCATGATGGAGAACAGGACGGCGGGGCCGACGAGGACCGTCGCCGCCACCGCCGACTGGAGGGCCGTGAGCCCTTGCGCGTAGGTCTTCAGATCGCCGCCGGACTGGCTCCAGGCCAGGGCCGTCAGGGCCGCGAGCCAGACGGCGGAGGCGATCCCCGCGACGATGTAGGGCGTGGGCGAGGGCCGAACGCGCAGGGTCTGCTGGAGGATGCCGATGTTCTGGCGGTCGTCGTTGGCGACGAGCGAACGGTCCGGGGGCAGCAGGCCACCTTCCCGGCGCGGGCGGGCGCGGTCCGGCGGCGGGAGGTCGGAGGCAAGGGGCTCGTCGAGGCGGGGCGGACGGCCCCGGCCGCTCGGATCGAGGAGCGGATCGCCGTCGCCGACGTCGGGCAGGCGCGGCTCGACGCGGGACTCGGACGCGTCGGGCGTGAGCAAGTCCAGGTTGAGGGCCTGCTCGATCGCGGACAGGGCGGCCTCCGCCGGATCCTTGAGCTTCTTTTCCGTGGCCATGCAACGCCTCGTTACCGCATTCTCCCGCGTCGGCCGCACCCGGCGAAGGAGATACTTTTACCAATTTACCAAACGAACTTTAGACAGCGGGGCCGGGGCCCGATACCCGACGCCGCGCGTCCGTCGCAAAAACCTTAACGGAATGGTTACCAAGCCCGAGGCCCGGTCCCCCACCGTCGGCTTTATCCATGGGCCCGCAATGCTTAAACGCAAACCAGCGTCGGCCCCGCGCCTGTGGATAGGGCCGGTCGGTCCACGCCTGCGACGCGACCCACCCGGACACAGCGAAACGTGCACCCGACCCCCATCGACCACGAGCATCTCGCCCGGCAGACCTTCGGCGACACGGAGCTGGCGGGCGAACTCCTGACGCTGTTCGCCGGGCAGTGCCGCCGCCTCCTTCCGGAGATCGGGGACCCGTCGCGGACGCGAGCCGAGCGCGCGGATCTCGCCCACACCCTGAAGGGTTCGGCCCTCGGCGTCGGGGCCGGTTGCGTGGCGGCGGCGAGTGCGGCGATCGAGGACGGGTTTCGGCGTGAGGGCGATCCGGACGTCGCCCCCCTGGCCGAGGCCGTCGCCGCGGCCCTCCGGGCGATCCCCGCCGGGTGAGGCGAGCGAACCCGCCGCAGTGCCCGCCATGGAACGGCGCGGCGTGTGCCGCGTAAGCGATGGGTTGCCGGCCCGGGCCAAGGAATGAGCGTCGGGCTTCGGCGGACGCTTGCATTCCGGGGCCTGCCCCTTCAAGGCAGACCTCGCGCCGCACAACCGACCGCACACGCGTTGTATGAGCCCGGAGCCCTTATCGATGCCCAAGATCACCTACGTCGACCATGCGGGCACGGCCCGGACCGTGGAAGCCGACGTGGGATCGACCGTGATGGAAGCGGCGATCCGTAACAACGTCCCGGGGATCGACGCGGAATGCGGAGGCGCCTGCGCCTGCGCCACCTGCCACGTCTACGTCGACGGCGAATGGGCCGCCATCGTCGGGCCGGCGGAGGACATGGAACAGGACATGCTCGATTTCGCCTCCGACGTGCGGGCGACCTCGCGCCTGTGCTGCCAGATCCGGATCAAGCCCGAACTCGACGGGCTCACGGTGACGACGCCGGCGCGCCAGGGTTGACGGATCGGGTTCCGAGGGACTCGCAGAACCGCAGCAGATAACCGTCCGGGTCCTGCACGAGAACCTGACGCACTCCGACCTCGACGGCGCCGGCCCGGTACCAGGCGTCGTGGACGCCGCGAAACAACGGCCAATCGAGGCCCGCGAGGCCGTCCAGCAACGGCGCCAGGGTCGCCACGGTGAACTGCAGGTTGAGGCCCCGGCCGAGCGGCGGCTCCAAGGGGCCGACCGACCAGTTTCCGTTGATCCGGTTGAGCATCACCTGGGCGCCCGCGCGCTCCAGATAGGCGAAACCCGCCTCCGGCCGGTCAAAGGCGACGAGGAAGCCGAGGCCGCCGCACCAGAAGGCGAGGCTTCGCTCCAGATCGAACACGTCGAGTTCCGGGACGAGGCCGGCGAAGCCGCCCTCGGGGAGGCGCCCCCCGCTCACCGGACGAGTTCGCGCATGGCGGCGTCGATCCCCTCGATGTTGAGCGGATACATCCGTCCGCCGACGATCCGGCGGATCATCGCGATGGACTGCGTGTAGCCCCAATGCTCGGCGGGCACTGGGTTGAGCCACACCGCCTTCGGGAACCGGTCCAGCAGGCGTCCGAGCCAGACCTCCCCGGATTCGTCGTTCCAGTGCTCCACCGACCCGCCGGGCGTCGCGATCTCGTAGGGACTCATCGAGGCATCGCCGACGATCACCACCCGGTAATCCGCCGGATAGGTCCGCAGCACCTCCAACAGGGGCAGGGTCTCGTCGTGGCGGCGGCGATTGTCCTTCCACACCGCCTCGTAGGGGCAATTGTGGAAGTAGAAATGCTCCACGTGCTTGAATTCGGACCGGGCCGCCGAGAACAGCTCCTCCGCGAGCCCGATGTGCCAGTCCATCGACCCGCCGACGTCGAGGAAGAGCAGCACCTTGACGGCGTTGCGCCGCTCGGGCCGCAGTTTCACGTCGAGGTAGCCCTTGGCGGCCGTCTCGCGGATCGTTCCGTCGAGGTCGAGTTCCTCGGCGGCGCCGGTGCGGGCGAAACGCCGGAGCCGCCGCAGGGCCACCCGCATGTTGCGGACCCCGAGTTCGACGCCGTCGTCGAGATCGCGAAATGCGCGCTTGTCCCAAACCTTCACCGCACGGAAATTGCGGTTGCCGTCCTGGCCGATGCGGATGCCTTCGGGGTTGTAGCCGTAGGCGCCGAACGGCGAGGTGCCGCCGGTGCCGATCCATTTCGAGCCGCCCTGGTGGCGCTCTTTCTGCTCGGCGAGGCGCTGTTTCAGGGTCTCGAACAGCTTGTCCCAGCCGAGGGCCTTCAGTTCGGCCTTCTCGTCGTCGGTGAGATACTTCTCCGCGAGCTTGCGCAGCCATTCCTCGGGGATCGCGGCCGGGTCCGTCGCCTCTCCCACGGTCTCCAGGCCGTGGAAGACCGTGCCGAACACGCGGTCGAACCGGTCGAGGTGGCGCTCGTCCTTCACGAGGGCCGTGCGGGCGAGGAGGTAGAACGCGTCCACCCGCTTCTGCGCGAGGTCGCGGTCCAGAGCCTCGAGGAGCGTCAGGAACTCCCGGAGGGTGACGGGCACCTTGGCGTCGCGCAGGGCGGTGAAGAACTGGAGCAGCATGGGCGGACAACGCGACACGCCGCGGCCCCGGTCAAGGCACGGGCGTTTTTCGAGAAGGTCCGATGCGGATGCGATCGCCCGGGCACGGGGCGCGAATCCTGTTGATATCCCCTGTCGACCCGTCGGGATCCACCCTCGGGTGTCATCGATTCCGAACACGTGCGCCCCAGATTCAGGGCTCGGTTCCGGAACGATATCGAAGCGGATCGGCCCGCGGCTCCATTGGAGGGGACCCGCATGACCCTCGTCCTACGCTCCCTGAGCGACTTCAAGCGCTTCCTCGCCGAGCCCGGCGCGACGATCCAGGTCGTGCGCAACACCTTCATGGACCGTCAGGGGCCCGCCCTGCGGGAGGCCTATCGGCAGAAGGGGATGTATGCGCCGCGCACCGTCCAGGCCCTGTCGAAGAAGGCGGCGGTGTTCGGCGTGCAGGGCCATCCGACGACGATCTGGCTCTACTGGGATCGCGGCACCCGCAAGTGGCGCTTTGCCGACGACACCGTGGCGATCCCGCTCAACACCGGTCTCGGCCCGCCCGACGAGATCGTCTACCGGTGTGGACACGCCGTCGATGCGCAGGAGCCGCAGGCCGAAGCGGCGGACGACCCGCCGTCGTCCGCTTCGGCAACCCCGCCGGACGGGCCGACGATGCCCGAGCACGGGCAGGGGCAGCTCCTCTGAGCGTCAGAACCGCGCCGTCAGGAAAAGCCGCACGTTGCGGCCCGGCAGCAGAATTTGGTCCTTCTTGAACGAGGCCGAGTTGCGGATCCGGTCGTCGAGGAGGTTTCGACCCTGGAGGCCGAGGGTCACCTCGGTGGCGCCGTAGAGCAGGGGATCGAGGGGCTTGGTGTAGCTCACCTCGGCACGCAGGTCGTCGAAGCCGGGCGTCACCGTCTCGATGGGTGCGATCTCGGTGTGGGCGAAGGCGTGGAGGAGGTTCACCCGCGCGAACCAGCCGTCGGCCCGCACGAACAGGCCGCCGCCGACGCGGTGGGGCGGAATGCGCGGCACGAAGGTGCCGTCGTCGAACTGCGCGCGGACGAAGTCGTACTGCGCGTCGAGGCCGGCCCAGCCGTTGCCGATGGGCAGGAGATCGAGCTGCGCGCCGATCTCGGCGCCGTAGAAGGTGGCATTGCGCTGCGAATAGACGATCTGCTGCAGTTCGTCGTCGCTCCCGCACGAGGCGAAGTCGTCGCCGCAGCGCAGACCCGTGTCGCGTTTGAAGATGAAACCGGTGTAGCGGGTGTAGTACCCGGTGGCATCGAGGCGCAGCGGCCCCTCGGCCCGGCGGATGCTGGCCTCGACGGTCCGCGCGCGTTCCTTCTTGAGGGCGGCGTTGCCGATCTCGAAGGTCTCCGTCGCGTCGTGGGCGCCCCGCGAATAGAGTTCGAAGGCCGTCGGTGCGCGCTCGACGAAGCTGCCGTTCAGGCTGGCGACGAAGCCGTAGGGCAGATCCTGCAGCGCGCCGAAGCTGATGCTCTTCGGGGCGAACCGCCGGCGCCTGCCATAGGAGAGCGGGTCTTCGCCCTCGACCGGAACATAATCGCCGGGAAACAGCGTCGCGGTTCCGGTGGAACGGTCGCCCTCGATCCGGCCGGCGGCCTGGAAGCGCAGGCCGTTGCCCACCGCCAGCTCCTCGAAGAGGTACACGGCGTTGCTGCGCGAATCCGTCGGGGCGAGGAGACCGCCCGCCTCACCGGCGGTGCCGAGGGTGCGGCGCCCGATCTGGAAGCCGAGGGCGCCCGTCAGGGTGCCGAGGGCGGTGAAGACCGGCACATGCTGGAACTCGACCCGCCCCTCCGCCTCCCGGTTCTTGAAGGTGGCCCGGATGCCGTCACGGCCGTCTTCCCCGATCCCGGTCTCGTCGTGGCGATAGACCGAGCCGCCGACCCAGAAACGGATCGCCGCGATGGGACCGTCGAGGGGGCGGAACTCGCCCCGCGCCAGCAGGCGATCCTGGCGCGGATCGAGGCGGGTGCGGTTCTCCGCCGCCGAACCGCCCGGGATCTGATAGAGCGCATCGTAGTGGCTGTAGGACAAGCCGACGAAGCCCCTGTCGCCGATGAACGACATGCCGACGGAGCCGCCCTGGGATTCGTTGGCGGAGTTGCGCTGGATGCCGAGGGGCGTCGCGTAGCTGTCGGCCGCGGTGCGGAAGCCGTCGGCATGGACGGCGACGTTGCCCGCCCCCGCATCCACCGTCACGGCGCCCAGGCGGCCGTTGTCCACGGTGGAATATCCCGTGGTGGCCGAGCCCTGGATGCCCCGCTCGGGAATGAAGGTCGGCACCCGGTTGTTTTCGGCGCTGACCACGCCGCCGATGGCCTGGGAGCCGAACCGCAGGGAGGCCGGTCCCCGGATCACCTCGATGCGGTTGGCCACCAGCGGGTTGATGGGGACGCCGTGATCCTCGCCGAGCTCGGACACGTCCTGGATGCCGACACCGTTCTCCTGGATCCGGACCCGGCTGTTGTCGAGGCCGCGGATGATCGGGCGGCTCGCCGCCCCCGGCGCGTAGGTCGAAGCCGAGATGCCGGGCCGGTCGGCGAGGGCGTCGCCGAGGGTGCGGGGCTGTTCGCGGGCGATCTGGTCGGCGGTCACCACCGTGACGGGCGAGAAGGTGTTGGTCGCCACCGGCAGGATCCCGACCGGTGGCGCGCTCGCCGGGCCGCTGCCACGGAGGGGCACGATGGGGCTCGGCGAGGTGACGCTGAGTTCGGCGAGCGTGGTCTCGGCCTGCTGTGCCGAGACACCGGGGGAGACGAGCCCGGTCCCGGCCAGGACGGTTCCTGCGAGCACCCTCTTCGAGAAACCCGATCGCATGACGCCTCGCACGACAAATGTTATGTTGTTTCATTGCGCGGACGGAATAACGTTACAAGGACGACGTGGGAGGGTTTTGCAGGCGCCCTCGATCTGTTGCCCCGGTGCATCACCGGATCGTGAGCCGGAGGTCTTGCCGGTGCCGCGTGCCGACCCGAGATGGCGGACATCGTAGTTCCAACGAGCAGATCGTCCCCGGCATGCGCCCGATCCCCATCGTCTTCCTCCGGCCTCCCGGCTGTCATGCCCCCTGTCTGTCGGCACACGCGACCGCGACACCGGAACATCCCCCCGGCACGCCGCTCGCTCGGGACCGTGTCGGATCGCGAAGCGCCACCGCATGACCGTCACGATACGCCCGGCCCGGCCCGCGGATCACGACGCGGTCTGGACGATCCTCGAACCGACGATCCGGGCGGGCGAGACCTACGCGCTGCCGCCCGACGGCACCCGGGCGGACATGCTCTCCCACTGGTTCGCGCCCGGCAGCCGCGTCTTCGTGGCCCTGCACGACGGAACGGTGCGGGGCACCTACGTCCTGAAAGCCAACCAGCGCGGGGGCGGGGATCACGTCGCCAACGCGGGGTTCATGACCGATCCGGGCGCGACGGGGCGCGGCATCGCACATGCCATGGGCCTGCACGCCCTGGAGACGGCCCGGGATGCGGGATTCGCCGCGATGCAGTTCAACTTCGTCGTCTCCACCAACACCCGTGCGGTCGCCCTGTGGGAACGGCTCGGCTTCCGCATCGTCGGGCGCCTGCCGGGGGCGTTCCGTCACCCGCTCCACGGGCCCGTCGACGCCCTGGTCATGCACCGGATCCTGTGACGCGCGTGCGCTGCGGAACCAGCGGGGCGTCGCGGGCATTGCGCCTCCATGCCCGACACGAACCCCGACCGCATCGGCCGCTCGCCGAGTCCCGACCCCTCGCGCGCGGCGGGCGGCCTGCGGGTCACCGTCGACCTTAATCTCTGCCAGGCCTATGCCCAGTGCTGCTATGCGGCGCCGGACCATTTCGTCCTGCATGGCGCGGAAGCGCTCCACTACGATCCGGCGCCCACGGCCGCGGCGCGGGACGCCATCGAGCGCGCCCGCGTGGCCTGTCCGGTCCAGGCGATCCTCGTAGAGGATGCGGGGAGCGGGCGTTCGTGAATAACGCCCGTCTCGTCGTCGTCGGCGCGTCGCTGGCCGGTCTCCGGGGTGCCGAAGCCGCCCGCAAGGCGGGGTTTCGCGGGCGCCTCACCATCGTCGGCGCCGAGCCGCATCGGCCCTACGACCGTCCGCCCCTGTCGAAGCAGGTTCTGACCGGAACGGTCGCACCCGGCGCGACGACCCTTCCGAACCTCGTGCCCCTCGATGCCGAATGGCGCCTCGGATCGCCCGCCACCGGCCTCGACAGGACGGAGCGGGCCGTCGTCCTGGAGAGTGGCGAACGCATCGCCTACGACCGCCTGCTCATCGCCACGGGTGCCCGACCACGGCCCTGGCCCGAGCCGGCGCAGGGGGCCCTCGAAGGAATCCACACCCTTCGCGGACGCGACGACGCCGCGGCCCTGCGCGCGGCGCTGGCGGCGCGTCCCGACCGGGTTCTCGTCGTCGGGGGAGGCTTCATCGGCTGCGAGGTGGCCGCCGCCTGCCGCGAGCTCGATCTGCCCGTCACGCTGGTGGAGACGGGCCCGACGGTCCTGGCCGCGATCCTCGGGGTCCACCTCGGCTCCGTCGTCGCAGCCTTGCACGAGGCGCGCGGGGTCGATCTGCGCTTCGGCAGCGAGGTCGAGGCGTTCGAGGACGACGGCACGGGCCGGGTGGTGCGCGCGCGGTTCGCGGATGGACGAACCCTCGCCACCGACTGCGTCGTGGTGGCCCTGGGCGCCCTGCGCAACACCGAATGGCTCGCCGGTTCGGGTCTCGCCTTCGACGACGGGGGTGTCGATTGCGACACGGACGGATACGTCCTCGACACGGAGGGTCGCCCCGACCCTTCGATCGCGGCCGCCGGCGACGTGGCACGCTTTCCCCACCCCCTCTACGACGGACGCCGCATCGCCCTGGAGCACTGGGGCCATGCCGTGGCGCAGGGGATCCATGCCGGGCGACTGCTCGTGGGAGAGGGGCCGGGCCCGGCCTATGCGGAGGTGCCGGCCTTCTGGTCGTCCCAGGGCGGCGTCACCATCAAATCCGTCGGCCTCACCGAGGGGGCCGACGGCCTCGTCATCGCCCAGGGCGACCCGAAGACGGGCCGGTTCCTCGCCCTCTATGGCCGGGCCGGCCGGTGCATCGCCGCCGTCTCCTTCGATTCCGTGCGCTGGCTGCCGGCCTACGCCGAGATGGTGGCGTCCGGAGCGCCGTTCCCGCCCCCCGGCGGCGCCGTGGACCAGGGCCGCCTGACGGTGCTGCCGCCCGGGTTTCCCGAGAAGGACGACCGATGAGCGACGCGACCCTGTTCGAGCGGGTGAAGGACGAGGCCAGCCGCGCCGATCCCTATCCCCTCTTCGCCCGCCTGCGCGAGACGCCCGTGTCGCGCCAGTCCGACGGCACCTACGTGGCCTCGACGCACGCCGCCATCACCCAATTGCTGCATGATCCGCGCGTGAGTTCCGAAACCCTGCCGCCGGCCGACCGGCCGAAGACCGGCAATCCGTTCTCCGACTGGATCGTCAAGCCGATCCGCGACCGGATCACCGACGCGCATCGGCCCTTCATCTTCCGGGACCCGCCCGACCACGACACCCTGCGCCGAGCGGTGATGCACGAATTCACGCAGGCGCGCGTCCAGGCGCTCCGCGAGCGCTCGCACGTCCTCGTCGACGAGATCCTCGACACGCACGCCGCGTCACGGGAATTCGACGTGGTCGACGACCTCGCCTATCCGCTGCCCGTGACCATCATCTGCGAGCTTCTCGGGATTCCGACAGAGGACGAGCCGCAGTTCCACGGCTGGGCGACGCAGCTCGCCACGGCGCTGGAGCCGGACACCCTATCCGACACGCAGGCCCGCTCGGAGAACAGCCGGACCTTCGAGACCATTTCCGACTACATGACCGGCCTCATCAAGGAGAAGCGCCGTCACCCGAAGGACGACATGCTGTCGGGCCTCGCCGTCGACGGCGTTCCGGGCGTGGCCCGGATGGGGGATTACGACCTCATCGCCACGTCGATCCTGATGCTGGTGGCCGGCCACGAGACCACCGTGAACCTCATCACCAACGCGATGCTGGCGCTCCTGCGGAATCCGGCGGAGCTGGCGCGCCTGCGCGACGATCCGGCCCGGGCGCCGCGCCTCATCGAGGAGGTCCAGCGCTACGATCCGCCCGTGCAGTTCCGGACCCGCCGGGCGCTCGCGGAGATCGCCATGGGCGAGGTGACGATTCCGGAGGGCGCGGACATCATCCTCCTCCTCGCCTCGGGCAACCGCGATCCGGCTGTGTTCCCCGACCCCGACCGCTTCGACCCGGACCGGGGCGGAACCCGGCACCTCGGCTTCGGCGGCGGTCTGCACTACTGCGTGGGCGCGCCGCTCGCCCGGTTCGAGGCCGAGGCGGCCCTCACCGCCCTGGCGCGCCGCCTCGACAATCCGCGCCTCTCGGCGGACCCGCCTCCCTACCGACCGGGCTCGGCCCTGCGCGGCCCCAAGCACCTGCGCCTCGCCATCGACGGCGTCCGCCGGTCCTGAACGGACGACCTTGAGGCGTTCCGGCCACACCGGGGCGCAAACTCGCCGACCCGCGCGGGAATCCCCAGGACGCGGATGGACGTGCCTTGCGGCCATCGCATTTGGCGGTGAGGCACCCCGCACGGGGGTCGTGTCCACGACCCCGACGTGTTCGGGATTTGCCACAGATGCCGCGTCCGCTCCTGTCGACCGTCGCCGTCCTGGCGCTCACCGCCGGCCTCGGCGCCTGCGCCTCGTCGCGCCTCGAAGGCCAGCCCCGTGGCCGGGGACTCGGCCCCCAGGCGGCCCTCGACACGTCGGTGCCGGCAATGCCCGCCGCCCCCATCACCTCGTCGCCCCTGGCGCCCCCGCCGGGCGCCTCCGCGGCCGTGGACGCACCCGTCGGCGCGGACGTCGCCGTAGCGCCTGCAACCCCCGTCATCGCCCCCGAGCCGAGCGTGGCGTCCGTCGCGCCCCCGGCTCCGCCGCCCGTCGTCGTCGCTTCCGGGCGGTCCTCGGTGGTCGGAAGCTGGACCGCCAAGGACGCGACGGGCGCGAGTTGCAGGGTCTCCCTCTCCAGCGCCCCGGCCCTCGATCTTTACAAGGCCAGTGCCGCCGCCTGCCCGAACAAGGATCTGGCCAAGGTCACCGCGTGGGATTACCGCGACGGCGAGGTCTACCTCTACCAGCCCGGCGGCACCGTGACGGCCCGCCTGCGTCAGGGCGGCGGCGCCCTCGACGGCGCCCTCTCGAAGTCCGGCGCGTCCCTCGCGATGGTGCGCTGACGCGGACGCGTCAGGGGTTCACCCGCAGGCCGAGCAGCCAGGTGTTGGCGTGGAAGCTCGAGGTCGCGATCGAACTGTCGACCCGCTGATAGACGTAGGTGCCGCGCAGGGTCAGCCACCGGTTGAACCGGTAGTCGATGCGGGCCGTGCCGGAGAATCCACGGTCGGAGATGTTCACCCGGTCGTAGTCGCTCGCCACGAACGTGATCCCGCCGATGAGCGAGAGGTTGCGCAGGAGATCGTGCTGGACCTCCAGCGTGACGGCCTGGGTGCGAACGCCGCTGGATCCCGCGAGGGCCGTCTCGACGATGCCCGCCGTCGCATTGAGGCGAACCGCCGTGAGGGGGCTGACCGTCCACAGCAGGGATGCGTTCAGGACCGGAGCGGTGAGGTCGCGCAGGGTCGGGTCGTTGTAGGTGCGGTGCTGGAACCCGGCCGAGACCTCGCCCGCGAGGAAGCGGGTCAGCGCGACGGTGCTGCCCGCCGCCAGGGTCAGTCCATCGGAGTCGCGCCGCGTGCCGGTGGAGTCGACGCGCAGGTCGTAGACGCGCGTATCGGCCAGGACGTCGACGAACGGCGTGACGCTGGGTGAAATCTCGTAGCCGGCCCGCAACTGCAATCCGTACTGGTTCAGATTGCGGTCGCTCTGGGTGATGACCGTGCCGTCGGTCAGGCGCGCATCCTCGAACTGCGAGCGGTCGAGGAGGCCGCGCAGGGAGAGCTGGAGGCGATTGAACACCTCCGTGACGCCCACCGTGGTGCCGTAGCTCACGACGAGGGGGCGCGTCGCCGCTCCGACGTTCAGGTCGGGGCTACCCGTACGCTGGGTGTCGATGAGGAAGCGGCCCTCGACGTCGATGCGGGTGTCGCGGTTGGCGTCGATGCGCAGCCGCGTCACGCCGAGGCCGTTGGGCCGGCTCGCCGCGTCGTTGTCGGGAAAATCGAGGTAGGACCCGCGCAACTCGCCGGTCAGTTCGCTCGACGACCAGTCGCTGCGGAAGGCGAGATCCGCCTCCGTGCGCAGGGCGACGGAGGCCTTCGCGGCCTGGCGGGTGATCTGCTCGGGGTTGGTGTCGTAGCCGAAGCTCTGCTGGAAGCCCGGCAGGAACGTGAAGCTCCCGAGCTTGATTCCGAGGGGCGCATAGGCCGGGTCCACGGCCAGGGGCTGGCGCAGGCTGCCGCCGAAGAGGAAGCCCGGCGTCTGGATCCCGGCGAGCGGCAGGACCGCGGGAAGGGGGGTCGGCAGCGGGACGCCGACGACGGGCGTGCGGATGACGGGCGTGAGCCGCAGGTCCGTGGGCGACGTCTGGGTGATCTGACGCGTGATCCTGGTCGTGGGCGAACCGAACCGCCGGGCGGGTGCCGCTCGCCGACGGAGCACGGCGCTGAGGTCCCGGCCGCTCGACCCGCCCACGGCACCCGACACCCGCGACCCGGCCGGAGCGCGGCTCGGCGCCGGAAGGCCGGCGCCGGATTCCCCCCCCGATGCGTCACCGGCGCCGGAGAGACCGGCCCCGCCGTCGGAGGCCGGCGGGATGCCCGACGACGCGGCGGCACCGCCCGGCGCATCGGCGAGGGGGTCGGTCTGGGCGGTGGTACCGAAGCTCGGGGCCGTGTTGCCGCGCAGGACCTGGGCCATGGCGCCGCCGGTGCCGGCGAGGATGGCCACCGCCGTCAGGGCGAGGCCGCGCAGGCTCCGGTTTCGGCACTCACCCGTCGGCCGCACGCGCATCACGGACCATCGTCCTTCGAGGCGAGGCCGGGCGTCCCCGCATCCGGGGAACGCCCCGACCTCGCGGGGGGATCGTCCCGTCGGACACGGGTGGATCATGGTTAAGAGGGCTACAACCGACACGGTTAATGCGGCGTCAACGACCCTGAACGGGGGGACGCCGACGGCATCGGCGGAGCCGCCATGCGACCACATTCGCGCGCCATAGGCGCGGGAGGGAGGCCCATCGAGCGGCCTCGACGACAGGGAGACGGGGCGGAATGCCTCCAGCGAATTCCGCCTTGGACGGGGCGTCGGCGAACGATGGCGTGATCCACGGCGTGCCGCCGGCCATCGCCTCCGCCCTGCGGACCATCGGGACCGAACGCGACGGGCTCGCCTGCCTGATGGAGGCCATCGGCAACGGTCTCGGGCAGGCCTTCACGGCGGCGGTGGCCCGCCTCAGCCGCGCCCGGGGCCGGGCCATCCTCACCGGCATGGGCAAGTCCGGTCATATCGGCCGTAAGATCGCCGCGACCTTCGCCTCCACCGGAACGCCGGCCCTCTACGTCCATCCGGCGGAGGCGAGCCACGGCGACCTCGGCATGATCCAGCCCGATGACGTGGTGGTGGCCCTGTCGTGGTCGGGCGAGACCACGGAACTCGCCGACATCATCGGCTACGCCCGCCGCTACCGCGTCGGCCTCATCGCCATCACGGCCAACCCGGGCTCCACCCTCGGACGGGAAGCCGACGTCTGCCTGACCCTGCCCAAGGCCCGGGAGGCTTGCCCCAACGGGCTCGCCCCGACCACGTCCACGGCCATGCAGCTGGCGCTCGGCGACGCGCTGGCCGTCGCCCTCCTCGAAGCGCGGGGCTTCTCGGCCCGGGAATTCGGGATCTATCACCCGGGCGGGCGCCTCGGCGCATCGCTCCGTCAGGTCCGCGAGGTGATGCACACGGGCGAACGCCTGCCCGTGGTTCCGCGCGGTACACCCATGCGGACCGCGATCCGCGAGATCGACGCCAAGGGCTTCGGGTCGGTGCTGGTGGTGGAGCCGGACGGACGCCTTGCCGGCATCGTCACCGACGGAGATCTCCGCCGAAACGTGTTCCGCAGCGATCTGGACAGCCTCGCCGTCGAAGCCTTGATGAGCGGGACGCCGCGCACGGTGGTGCCGGAAACGTTGCTCGCCAAGGCGCTCGAAATTCAGGAATCCATGAAGATCACCACCCTCGTGGTGATCGAGGACGGCCGCCCCGTGGGCCTCGTCCATTACCACGACCTCCTGCGCGCCGGCGTGGCATGACGGTCAGCGGCGCCTGAGCCAGCGCCCGATCCGTTCCGAGAGCGGTCCGTGCGCGATCCGGCGCCGGGCGGCGTCGCGCCGGGAGTCGATGGCGTCGAGATCGTCGAAGTTCGCGGCTCGGTGCACGAGGTCCCGGGCGACGGCCTCCGGGTCCGGCACAGACCATCCGAAATGGAAGCCTTCGTCCGGCCCGGATTCCGAACCCACCGGGTGGTAGTAGCGCCCCCGCGTGCCGTTGAGGACGTCGAGGAGGGGGAAGTTCGCGTTGAGGTGCGGTGCCCAGTTCAGGCCGAGGATGCGCCGGCCGGGTGCCGCGAAGGCCGCGGTGTGGAAGGCCGAACCCGTCGTGCCCATCACCACCCGGCGTTCGGAGAACAGGCGCACGAGGCCGGGCAGTCCGAGGGTCTCCGGGTAGACGATCTCGACGCCGCGCCGGGCGAGCGCGGCTTCCAACGCCGCCTCGTTGCGCAGGCGCGAGATGCCGGCGGTCAGCCTCGCCTTCGACAGATAGACGGGCCGCGTGACGCCATCCACCACCGCCCCTCGCCAGAACGGGCGGCCGATGGCCCCTACGAGGTCGGCATGGACCGAATGGACGAAGGCCTGCTCCCCGACGCTCGGCGCCGGCAGGACGAGGTGGGGGATGCGGGTCGGCCGGTGGAACCGGACGACGTCGTCCGGGCCAAGGCCGAAGCCCGCCAGGATCGGTGCCAGGAAGGGCAGGGCGGCGGGATCCCCGGTGCCGTGGCAGAGAAGGCGGGGCGGCGGGCCGCGCCAGGCCAGAAGCGGCCAGAGGCGCCCCAGCGTCCCGACGAGGAAGTGCCCGTAATGGGTGGCGAGCGCCCCGAGATAGAGGTGGGGAACCGGGTCGGCGCAGTCTGTCGGACCCGCCACGGAGCCACCGTCGCCGTCGAGGAGTTCGCCGTCGGGCCCCGTCAGGTTCCAGGGTGCCGCGCCGGCGCCCGGACGGTAGACCGCGTCGGTCACCACCCGTAGGGCCGGCGGGGCGGGGATGCGGTCGGTCCGCCCCCACACCACACGGCAGCGCTCCAGCGTGTCCGTCACCACATTCCTCGCCCGTTTTGGGACATCCTCGGGGGCGAGGCGGGAGAGCGCGACGGGAATCCGGCCGCTCGCCTTCCGGCCTTAGGCAGGCGGTCGTATAGTCCCGCCATGCCCCTCGCGCCATCCCGATCCCTCGACCACCCGGCACCCGTCCGCCGCCTCGACCCGATCCTCGTCGATCGCATCGCGGCGGGCGAGGTGGTGGAGCGCCCGGCCTCCGCCGTGAAGGAACTCGTCGAGAACGCCATCGATGCGGGCGCACGGAGCATCGAGGTCACCATCGAGGGCGGTGGCCGGCGCCTCATCCGGGTGATCGACGACGGCGCCGGCATGGGCGCCGAGGATCTCGCCCTGGCGGTGGAGCGCCACGCCACCTCGAAGTTGCCGGACGGCGACCTGACCCGGATCGACACCCTCGGCTTTCGCGGCGAGGCCCTGCCGTCCATCGGCGCTGTGGCGCGGCTGACGCTCACGAGCCGCACGGCGGAGGGGGAATCCGGTCACAGCCTCACGGTCGATGCCGGGATCCGGGGCGAGGTGCGTCCGGCCCCGAGCCCGCGCGGCACCCGCATCGAGGTCGCCGACCTGTTCTCGGCGACCCCGGCGCGCCTCAAGTTCCTGAAATCCGACCGGGCCGAGACGGCGGCGATCAGCGAGGGCCTTCGGCGCCTCGCCGTGGCCGAACCGGCCGTCCGCATCGTCCTGCGCTCGGAAGGCGGCAGCCCCCTGGTGTTTCCCGCCGAGAGCGGAGGCGGTCCCGCCGCCCTCCTGCGGCGCCTGACGGCGGTACTGGGGTCGGAGTTCGGTGCCAACGCGGTACCCCTCGACATGGCCCGCGAGGGTTTCGCCCTGTCGGGCCATGTCGGCCTGCCGAGCTATCACCGGGGCAACGCCAACCAGATCCACTTCACGGTGAACGGGCGCCCCGTGCGCGACCGCCTGCTGCTCGGCGCCGTGCGCGGCGCCTATGCGGACACCATGAGCTCGGACCGGCATCCCGTGCTCGCCCTGTCGATCGCCTGCGATCCGGCCTTCGTCGACGTCAACGTCCATCCGGCCAAGACCGAGGTGCGCTTCCGCGACGCCTCCCTCGTGCGCGGCCTCGTCGTCAGCGCGATCCACGAAGCCCTGCGCCGGGCCGGCGCCCGCACGGCGACCACCACCACCGCCCGGACCCTCGACGCCCTGCGAGGAGAGGGTCTGCCCCTGGGGTCCGAGGCCCCTTACGCCGGGGCGGGCGGGGCCCGGCCGATGCAGGCCCATACGGGATGGGGGGCGCGCCCACCGACGGCGGCGCCCCTGCCGCGCGGCCTGCCCTCGTTCGGCGCGCCCGGGCGTTTCCCCACCGTACGGGACGGCTTCGACGAAGCGCCCCAGGCCGCCTTCACCCACGATTTCGCTCCGCCCGGCGCCGACGTACGTCACGAGGGCGATCCGCACGCCGTGAGCGAATTCCGGCAAGACGAAACCGAGGCGGCCGGCGAGCATCCCCTCGGAGCGGCCCGCGCCCAGCTCCACGAAACCTACATCGTCGCCCAAACCCGGGACGGCCTCGTGCTGGTCGATCAGCACGCCGCGCACGAGCGCCTCGTCTACGAGCGGCTCAAGCGCGAGCGCGCCACGGGCGGCATCGCACGCCAGGGCCTGCTGATCCCCGATGTGGTCGAGATGGCCCCGGACGACGCCGCGCGCCTCCTCGACGCCGCGGCGGACCTCGAGCGCCTCGGACTCACCCTCGAAGCCTTCGGCACCGGGGCTGTGCTGGTGCGCGAGGTGCCGGCGGCCCTCGCGGGCACCTCGACCCGCACCCTCGTGATCGACATCCTCGACGCCCTGGCGGGCAGCGGCCTGGAGGAGGGCGGACTCGACGATGGCGGCGGCCCCCTGAACCGGCGCCTCGACGCGATCCTGTCGCGCATGAGCTGCCACGGCTCGATCCGCGCCGGCCGGCGCCTGCGCCCGGAGGAGATGAACGCGCTCCTGCGCGAGATGGAGGCGACACCCCTGTCAGGCACGTGCAACCACGGCCGGCCGACCTTCGTCGCCCTGAAGCTCGCGGATATCGAGCGTCTGTTCGGACGGCGCTGAACTCAGCCGGCGAAGCGAGCGAAGGCGACCGCCGTGTCGCCGTAGACCCGCCGCTCCAATTCCGAGAAACCCGACGGCAGGGCGACGGCGACGCTCGCCGTCTCCTCCACCACCACCAGGGCGCCGGGCAGGAGCCAGCCGCCGGAGGCCGCCGAGGCGAGGGCCGCCGGGGCGAGATCGCGCCCGTAGGGCGGATCGCAGAACACGAGGCCGAAGGTGCCGCTGGTGCCCACCGGCCCGAGGCGGGTGGCGTCGCGGCGAAACAGCCGGGTGCGCCCCTCCGCCCCGAACGCCTCGATGTTCTCGCGGATCAGGCCGCGTGCCTCCGCGCCCTCGTCGACGAGGAGCGCGTAGGCGGCCCCGCGCGACAGGGCCTCGAAGCTGAGGGCGCCCGTCCCGGCGAACAGGTCGAGGACTCGCGCGCCCACCACCGCGTCGTCATAGGCGTGCGCCAGGACGTTGAACACGGCCTCGCGCAGGCGGTCGGAGGTCGGGCGGATCGCGTCGGTCTTCGGGGTGGCGAGGCGGCGACCGCGCTGGTCGCCGCCGACGATCCTCACCGGCTCCCGCCACGCGGCGGACGGCCGGCGCCGCCACCGGGCTTGCCACCCGGAGCACCGCGACCGCCGAACCCACCGGGCTTGCCGCTGCCGGCCTTGAAGCCGCCCGGCTTGCCACCACCGGGCTTGCCGAACCCGCCCGGCTTGCCGCCGGTCTTGAATCCACCGGGCTTGTCGCCGGGGCGGAAGCCGCCGCGATCGGCCCCGGAACGCTCGGCCCCGATGTCGCGATCCCCACCGCTCGAGCGTTCACCGCCCTTGAACCCGCCTGGCTTGAAGCCACCCGGCTTGCCGCCGCGAAAGCCGCCGGACCGGTCGTCTCCGCCACGGAACCCGGACGGTTTGTCGCCCCGGAAGCCGGACGGCCTGTCGCCCCGCGGTTCCCCACGGTTGAAGGCCGGCCGCTCGGCGCGGTCGTTGCCGCCGCCGTCGCGGGGCTTGAAGCTGCGCGGACGCTCGTCCCCCCCGCGCGCGGGACCACGGCGCTCGGCACCGTCCGGCTTCGAGAAGGCGCGCGGCGCGCCCTGGCCACGGGGCGCGTCGTCGCGGCGCGGCGGCCGGGCGTCGTTGTCGAAGCGGCGCTGCGGCCGTGCGCCGGCCTCGTTCGGGCGCGCGGCCGCTTCGCTCTGGCGCGCGGCGCGGGCATCCGACTGGCGCACGGTACGGACCGGACGCTCGGCCCCGCCCGCGTCGTCGCGCCGGGCGCCGCGATCGCGACGATGCGGTTCGGGCGCCGGCTCCTGCGGACTGGCCTTGAGGCGCTCGACGAGGACGCGGCGGTCGCCGGTTCCGATGGAGCCGACGCGCTCGCGGCCACGGGCGGCGGCGGCCTCGCGCTCGGCCTTGGGGTCTGCGCCTCGGCGGGGAATCTTCACCCGGCGCGGACCGTCTTCCTGGGGCGCGTCCTCCTCGGCGCGCCAGACCGAACGGCGCGGGCCGGCGCTGTTGCCGCCGGTCGGCACCCGGGCGGGCGCCGTCGGCTTGTACATCGGCCGGTCGCCGCCCTGCGACGCGCCGCGATCGGCCCCGCGCAGGGGCCGGGCCTCGCCGTCGTCGGCTTCGCGGCGCTCGCGCTGCTGCGCGGCCGAAGCGCTTCGCGCCGGCTGCTTGGCCTGTTGCTTGGGAGAGCCGAACGGCGCGATGGGCTCGCGCACGGGGCTTTCGAAATCGACGCCGGCCTGCTCGGACAGACCGGGACCGAGCTGTTCCTTCAGAACCTTCGTGCGGATCTCCTCCGTGAGGCCGGCCTCGAGGTCGCCGAGCTGGAACGGCCCGAACGACAGGCGGATCAGCCGGTTCACGGCGAGACCCAGATGCTCGAGGATGCGCTTGACCTCGCGGTTCTTGCCCTCGCGCAGGCCCAGCGTGAGCCAAAGGTTGTCACCCGACGCCCGGTCGAGGATCGCCTCGACGGGGCCGTAATCCATCCCGTCGATGGTGACACCCTTGCGCAGCTTGTCGAGCTCCGCCTGCGTGGTGTCGCCGTGGGCCCGCACGCGATACCGGCGCAGCCAACCCGTGTCCGGATGAGCGATGACCTTGGCGAGGCCGCCGTCGTTGGTCAGCAACAGCAGACCCTCGGTGTTGATGTCGAGGCGGCCGATGGCCACCACCCGGGGCAGATCCTCGGGGAGAGCCTCGAACACCGTCTGGCGCCCCTCGGGGTCGCGGGCCGTGGTCACGAGCCCGCGCGGCTTGTGATAGATCCACAAGCGGGTGCGCTCGCGCTCGGGCAGGGGTTCGCCGTCGACGGTGATGGTGTCGTCGGCCGTGACGTTGATGGCCGGCGAGGTCAGGATCTTGCCGTTGAGGGTCACGCGGCCCTGCTCGATCATCACCTCGACGTCGCGGCGCGAGGCGATGCCGGCCCGGGCGATGGCCTTGGCGATCCGGTCGCCCTCGTGCGCGGAAGCATCCTTGTCCGCCTCGCCGACCTCGGCAGACGCCCGCTCCACCACCACCCGGGCGGGGGCGACGGACTTGCGCCTCAGGGGCGCGTCGCCGCCGCGCGACGGCATCGCGGCCTTGCGGATCTTGGGTTGTTCCTCGGCCGAGGGACCCGGCACGCCGGCATCGGTGGCAGGAGTCCACGGGGCCGGGGCAGGGGCCTGATTCGAAACGGAGGGGGCGGCAGGCGCGTCGTCGGACCCGCCCGTCTTGTCGTCGATGTTGTCGCTCATGCCTGCCCCATAACAGAGCGGGGGCGCCGTTGCGAGATATCAAGTACCGACCCGCCCGGTCCGTGACGCGTGGCCCTCGACGTCACCAACGGCCGAACACGAAAAAAGGCAGCCCTGAAGCTGCCTTTCCCTCGACCCCGTCGACGCCCCTCCCGGGAGGGACGCCGGAGGTTGTGGCCGAAACCAGGGATCAGAGCTTGCTCTTCACCGTGTCGGCGGCGCTCTTCACGCCGTCCTTTGCGTCGCCCACCGTCTTCTGAGCCTCGCCCTTCAGCTCCTGGGCCTTACCTTCGGCCTTGAGCTTGTCATTGTCGGTGGCGTTGCCGATGCCCTGCTTGATGTTGCCGACGGCCTCGTTGGCGACGCCCTTGATCTTGTCGGTGGTGCTGCTCATCGTGACATCCTCGTCTGACGCAATTGGATTTGGCCAAGTCGTCCTCGGCCGCGCTGTCAGTGAAACGGTCACGCCTCGGAAGTGGTTCCGCGTTCCGCCCGGCGGAAGGGAATGGCGGCGCCCCTCGGGGCAGCGATTGTCGGACGGGTCGTGATCCGCTTAGGACGAAGCGATGCCGACGCGTGTACCGCCTTCCATCGCCGACGATCCCCTGAGCCGGGCCTTCGATGCCGCGCGACGGGGGGCCTTGGCCGGCGAGGTGCCGGTGGGTGCGGTGGTGGTTCGGGACGGCCGGGTGATCGCGACGGCCCACAACCGGCCACGGGCGCTGAAGGACCCGACGGCGCATGCCGAGATCCTGGCGATCCGTGCCGCCTGTACGATCCTCGGCGAGGAACGTCTGACCGGCTGCGACCTGTACGTCACCCTCGAGCCGTGCGCCATGTGCGCGGGTGCCATCGCGTTCGCCCGCATCCGCCGCCTGTATTTCGGCGCTTACGATCCCAAGGGGGGCGGGGTCGAGCACGGCCCGCGCGTGTTCAGCCAGCCGACCTGCCACCATGCCCCGGAGGTGTATGGCGGCTTTCGCGAAGTCGAAGCCGCTGCGTTGCTGCGCGCGTTCTTCACCGAACGGCGGGACGTCTAGGCGTCAGCTTCCGCCGCCGCCCCCGCCGCCGGTGTTTCCGATGGGCTTGGTGTTCTGCTCGGCATTGCCGCTCGCGCCGGAATTGTTCGACCGGGTTTCGGCCCCCGTGGCGCCCGGAGCCACCGAGCCGATGGAGCCCGGACCGCCATTGTCGATTCCGCCCGGTTTCACCACGGGGGAATCGGGCGTTCCCGGCGTCGTGATCCTGGGCGGACCGGGCTGGCGAATTTCGGCGGGGCCACCGCTCTGGGCCAGCGCCGGTGCCACGAAGGTGGCGGCGGCGAGAACGAGGGTGGTCGTGGACAGGATGCGTTGCATATCGGGCGTCCTCTCGCGGTGAACCGAAGTTTCGTGACGAATCAACGGATCGTCCGCTGTCGGGTTGCGGGTTCGGTGCGAAAGCCGCGCGTCACGCCGCCGCCAGGGGCTTCGACACGTCCTCCAAGGACTTGCCTTCGGCCGCCGTGCCCCAGATGCCGCCGACGATGGCCGCCACCGCCATGAGGGTGGCCCCGATGGCGTAGCCGATGAGGACGTTGTCGCGCGATCCCGTCTCCACCAGCGCTCCGAACAGGAGGGGTCCCGAGACGCCGCCGATGCCGGTGCCGAGGGCGTAGAACACCGCGATGGCGAGTGCCCGGATCTCCAGGGGAAAGGTCTCGGCCACGGTGAGGTAAGCCGCACTCGCGGCGGCGGAGGCGAAGAAGAACACCACCATCCAGGCGGCCGTCTGTCCGACGGGGCCGAACACCTCGATCTTGAAGAGATAGCCGGTGATGGTCAGCAGCACCGCCGAGATGCCGTACGTGAAGGCGATCATCTGCCGGCGGCCCCAGGTGTCGAACAGCCGTCCCAGCAACAGCGGTCCGAGGAAGGAACCCAGCGCGAAGGGCAGCAGGTACCATCCGACATGGTCGCCCGGAACGCCGTAGAAGCGCTGAAGCACGAGGGCGTAGGTGAAGAACAGGGCGTTGTAGAAGAACGCCTGCGCCACCATCAGGGCAAGACCCACGAGGGTCTGCTTGCGGTGGCCGCCCAGCATGGTGCCGAACACTTCCCCCAGGGGCGTGTGGCTACGGGTCTTCAGCTTCATACGCTTCTTCGGATCGACGGGCGGCAGGGTCAGGCCCTCGTCGGTGAAGCGCTTCTCGATGCCGGCGACGACGCGGTCGGCTTCCGCCACGTAGCCGTGGGTGGCGAGCCAGCGCGGGCTCTCGGGAATCCAGGTCCGCAGGAGCAGGATCACGAGCCCGATGCCGCCGCCGACGAAGAAGGCGATGCGCCAGCCCCAGGCCGGATCGATCATGCCGGGGCGCAGGACGGCAATGGACAGGAACGAGCCCAGCGCCGCACCGATCCAGAACGAGCCGTTGATGACGAGGTCGGTCCAGCCGCGCACGCGGGCGGGGACGAGTTCCTGGATCGTCGAGTTGATGGCGGTGTACTCGCCGCCGATCCCCGCCCCCGTGAGGAAGCGGAAGAGGCAGAAGCTCCAGATATTCCAAGACAATCCCGTGGCGGCGGTGGCCGCGAGGTAAAGCGCGAGGGTGATGAAGAACAGCTTCTTGCGACCGATGCGGTCGGTGAGCCAACCAAACCCGAGGGCGCCCACGACGGCGCCGACGAGGTAGGCGCTGGCGGCAAGCCCGATATCGAATTCCGTGAAACTCATGGGCGCGGCGCGCAGGGCTCCGACCAGGGACCCGGCGAGGGTCACTTCGAGGCCGTCGAGGACCCAGGTGATGCCCAGCGCCACGATGACGAGGACGTGGAACCGCCCCCAGGGCAGGCGGTCGAGGCGGGCGGCGATGTCGGTGTCGATGACGGTGCCCATGGGCACCCGCTCCGGCGTCGGGCCGGAGGCGGTCTCGGCCTTGGTCGCCATCGACACCTCGTTAAGCGTATTGGGGGACAGGTGTGGGCAATCGCCCGAAGTCGTCAACGGTTCCGCCAAGCTTTCATCGCGGCCGGGCGAAATAGCATCCTCGTTCCGGATGCGCCTTCTCCCATGATCCTCCGTGCCGGCCTCGCCGCCCTCCTCGTTCTCGTCTGTTCCGCCCAGGCCCCCGATACGGAGAGCCCAGAGCGATCCGGCTTCGCATGGTGGCGCCTGCGGCCCACCGATGTGGCCACGACGGGCTCGACGGACGTCGGCGCGCCCGGGCGGCGGGACGCCCGGAACGCGGCGTCCGAATCCTCCGGGGAGCGCCGGGCCGTGCGGATGGTGTATCCCGCGCTCATCGCGGATCGGTGAGGCCGTCGCGGCGCGGGTCGAGGGCCTCGCCGAGGGCATCGCCCAGGACGTTGAGGGCGAGCAGCGTCGCCACCAGGAAGGCGGCGGGGGCGGCGAGCATCCAGGGCGCGGATTCGAGGGCGCGGGCGCCCTCGGCGATGAGGGCGCCCCAGCTCGTGTCCGGCTCCTGAACGCCCAGCCCGAGGAACGAGAGGAAGCTCTCCAGCAGGATCACCTTCGGGACCAGGAGGGTCGCAGCCACGGTCACGGGCCCGAGGGTATTGGGCACGATGTGGCGGGCGAGGATCGTCGCCGGGGAGAGGCCCAGGGCCTCGGCGGCGCGGACGAAATCGCGCCGGCGCAGGGACAGGGTCTGGGCGCGCACCATCCGGGCCATGTCGAGCCACTCCACGGTGCCGATGGCGACGAGAATCAGCCCGAGGCCGGCGCGGAAGAACACCAGCAGCATGATCACGAAGAACACGAACGGCAGGGCGTAGAGCACGTCGACGAAGCGCATCATCACGGCGTCGAGGCGCCCGCCGGCGTAGCCCGCCACCGCCCCGTAGGTGAGGCCGATGAGGAGGGCGACGCCCGTGGCGACGAGACCGATGACGAGGGAGACGCGGCCGGCGACGAGGGTGCGGGTGAGGAGGTCGCGCCCCAGGCTGTCGGTGCCGAGGAGGAAGCGGCGTTCCAGCACCGGCGCGGAGACGACGAGGCGGCGGCCGTCCTCCGCCCGTTCGAGGATCGTCGCCGGGCCGAACAGGTCGGAGCGGGGCAGGTAGGTCAGCACGCGCGGGTCGATGGCGTGCGGCGCATCGACGGTCACGTGCGCCGTTCCATCCCGGATCGAGACGGCGCGCACGGTCAGGCGCATGCGGAACGCGAGCCGGTCCAGGGCCGGGCGCACCGCCTCGGGCCGCGGATGGGCCGCGAGGCCGGGCGGCGTCCCGACGAGATCGGGAAAGATCCGCCCCGGATCGTGGCCCGTGAGTTCGGGACCGACGAGGCAGGCGAGCGCCATGGCGACGAGGAAGCCGAGGGCGAAGGCCGCCGGCCGGCGGCGCAGCAGGCGCCGGACGACCCCCCTCACCGGGCGATCCGCAGGCGCGGGTCGAGGAGCGCGCAGGCGACGTCGGCGACGAGGTTGAAGGCGATGACGCAGATCCCCACCAGCACCACGGTACCCATCACCAGGGTGTAGTCGCGGTTCAGCGCGCCATCGACGAAGGTGCGGCCGAGGCCGGGCAGGCCGAACAGGGTCTCGACCACGACGGATCCGGTGAGCAGAGACGCGGCGGTGGCGCCGAGGATCGCGACGACGGGCAGGAGGGCGCCGCGCAGGGCGTGGCGGGCGATGCGGTGCGCCGGCAGGCCCATGGCGCGCTGGGTGCGGACGTGCGGCAGGGCGAGGGTCTCGCGGAGGGACGCCCGGGTGAGGCGGGCCAGCAGCCCCGCCTGGGGGAGGGCGAGGGTCAGGACCGGCAGGACGAGGTGGGCGGGGGCGCCCCCCTCCCAGCCGGCGATGGGGAGCCAGCGGAGGCCGAGGCCGAAGACGATCTGCAGGAGGGGGGCGACGACGAAGGTCGGCACCGCGACGCCGAGGCCGGCGCCGAACCCGACGACGCGGTCGAGGACGCCGCCGGGGCGCAGGGCCGCTCCCGCGCCGAAGCCGATGCCGAGGACGAGGGCGAGCACGAGGGCGAGGCCGCCGACGGTCATCGAGACGGGCAGGCCGCGGGCGAGGAGCTCGGCGACGCCGAGGTCGCGGAACGAGAAGGACGGCCCGAAATCGCCCCGCGCCAGGGCGCCGAGGTAGCGCAGGTACTGCACGGGGAGGGGCTGATCGAGGCCGTAGGTCTTTCGCAGGGCCGCCATGGCCGCCGGGGCCAGGGGGCGTTCGAGGTCGAAGGGCCCGCCGGGCGCGAGGCGGATGAGGAAGAAACTGATGGTCACCACGGCGAACAGGGTCGGCACAGCCTAGAGCAGCCGGCGCAGGACGAAGCCGATCACGGCGTGAGCCTGAGGTAGCGCGTCGGCGCGACGTTGCGGAGATTCGCGTGGTAGCCCGAGAGGCGCGGGCCGATCAGCGCCTTGGAACGGGTGTGCATCACCGGGATCCAGGGGAGATCCGTCACCACGATGGTCTCGGCCAGGAACAGCAGATCGGCCCGGCGGGCGAGGTCCGTCTCGGCGGCGGCCTCCCGCATCAGGCGGTCGAAGTCGGCGTCGGCGTAGTGGCCGGGGTTCAGGGTGTCGTTGCCGCCCTGGAGGAGGAACAGGAAGTTCTGCGGGTCGGAGTAGTCGGCGACCCAGGAGATCCGCGCCACGTCGAAGGGCCGGCCGTCGCGGAGATACGCGAAGTGGGTCTTGGCGTCGGTGTAGGTGAAGCGCGTCGCCACACCGATGCCGCGCCACATCTCGGCGAGGGCCACCGCCGTGTTGCGGTTGTTGTCGCTCGCGTTGAAGCGGTATTCGAGGGCGAGGGGTTTTCGGCCCGGGCCGAAGCCGGCGGCGCTCAGGAGCGCGCGGGCCTCGTCCTCCCGGTCGATGGGCAGGGCGTCGCGGCCGGCGAGTTCGGGCGGGGTCCGGTAGCGGTCGAGGCCAGGCGGGCACAGGGAATAGGCCGGGTCCATGGTCCCGCCCCACAGGCGCTCGGCGAGGAACTCGCGGTCGACGACGAGGGACAGGGCGCGGCGCACCCGGGCGTCGTCGAAGGGCGCCCGCCGGGTGTCCAGGGCGAGGGCGTAGAGGCCCAACGACGGCCCGAGCACCACCTGATCGCCGAACCGCGCCCGGAGGGAGGCCATCTGGTCGCCGGGCAGGTCGGCCAGCGAATCGATCTCGCCGCCGGCGTAGCGGCGGACCGCGCTGGCGAGATCCGGCGTCGGCAGGAACGCGACGCTCGGGATCGCGACCTCGTCCGCCGCGTGGAAATGCGGGTTGCGCACGAGGGTGACGCGGTCGTTGGGGGCCGCCTCGTGCAGGGCGTAGGCGCCGTTGGAGACGAGGTTGCCGGGCCGGGTGAACGCCTCGCCGAAGCTCCGCACCGTGGCCGGGTGGACCGGCAGGGCGGTGGAATGGGTGAGGAGTTCGAGGAGGTAGGGGGTCGGCCGCTCCAGGGTGAGGACGAGGGTGCGGGGGGACGGCGCCGCGACGCCGAGGGTGTCGGGCGCGGCCTCGCCGCGATTCACCGCCGCCGCGCCCCGGATGGGAAACAGCACCTCGGCGTATTTCGCGGCCAGGGCCGGATCGAGGATGCGCCGGAAGCCGAACACGAAATCGGCGGCCAGCACCGGGTCGCCGTTCGACCAGCGCGCGGCCTCCCGCAGGGTGAAGGTGTAGGTCAGGCCGTCGTCGGAGACGGTCCACGCCTCGGCGCATCCCGGGACGATGCGGCCGTGATTGTCGTAGGTGAGCAGGCCCTCGTAGAGGTCGCGCAGGATATGCGCCTCCGACACCGTCGAGGCCCTGTGCGGATCGAGGGTCCCCGGATCGGCGTCGTTTCCGCGCCGGTAGAGCCCGGCGGGCGCGGCTTCGGCCGGGCGCACGAGGGCGGTCACGGCGAGGCCCGCGAGGCACTGGCGGCGGTGCGGGGCCGGCGTCATGACGAACTTCGCCGAACCGAGGGTATGCGGCGCAAGAGGCTTCCCCTCCGTCCAGGCCGTGCTCTCGCAGTTGGATGATGGCGCTTGCGCAAGCCCTCGGCCCGTCGCGCAGCCTCAGGCGCCGCTCTGCGCGACAAACCCCGCCGCCTCAATGCCGGCGACGGCGCAGAGTTCGTCGTTGTCGGACGTGTCGCCCGAAATACCCACGGCCCCGATCACGACGGCACCGTCGCGGATGAGGACGCCGCCCGGCACCGGCACCAGGGCGGCCGGGCCGACGAGGTGGCTCACGGCGGCGATGAAGGTCGGGTCGGCCTCCGCCCGCTTGGCGATGGCGCGGGAACCGAGCCCCAGCGCCAGGGCGCCGTTGGCCTTGCCCATGGCGATCTCGGCCCGGCGGAGCGACGTGCCGTCCTCGGCGGCGAGGGCCTTGAGGGCGCCGCGCGCATCGAACACCACCACCACGAGGGGCTTCAGGCCATGGGCACGGCCGGCCTCCAGGGCCTTGGCGACGAGGGTCTGGGCGGCGGCGAGGCTGAGATCGGACATGGGGGCTCCTAGGGGGCGCGCAGCAGGCGGGTGACGTGGCCCATCTTGCGGCCGGGCCGGGCCTCGCCCTTGCCGTAGAGGTGCAGGTGCGCGTCGGACCGGGCGAGGAGGGCGGCCCAGTCCGAGACCTCGTCGCCGATGAGGTTGTGCATCTCCACGGCCATGCCGCCGACGCGGGCGGGATCGCCCAGCGGCCAGCCGCACACGGCGCGGACGTGCTGGGCGAATTGCGAGGTGAGGGCGCCCTCGATGGTCCAGTGGCCGGAATTGTGGACGCGCGGGGCGATCTCGTTGACCACCACCCGGGCCGGGCCGTCGCCTTGCGGCACTAGGAACATCTCGACGGCGAGCACGCCGACGTAATCGAGGGCCTCGGCGATGCGCCGGGCCATGGCGATGGCGGCGGCCTCGGTCTGGGGCGCGATGCCGGGGGCGGGCACGCGGGTGACGGCGAGGATGTGGTCGCGGTGCTCATTGGCGCAGGGCTCGTAGGCGGCGAACGCCCCGTCCGGGCCGCGCGCGGCCACCACCGACACCTCGGCCTCGAAGGGCACGAAACCCTCAAGGATGCAGGGCGCGCCCGAAAACTCGCCCAGGATCGCGGCGGCGTCGATGTCGCCGTCCGCGCGGATCATGCGCTGGCCCTTGCCGTCGTAGCCGAAACGCCGGGTCTTCAGGATCGCCGGGCGGCCGATCTCCGCCAGGGCCCGCTCCAGATCCTCGGCGGTGTCGACGGCCCGGTAGGGCGCGGTCTCGATGCCGAGATCGTTGATGAAGCTCTTTTCCGTCAGCCGGTCCTGCGTGGTGGCGAGCGCCCCCGCATTGGGGTGGAGCGGCGCCTTGGCGGCCAGCGCCTCGGCGGCGGCGGCCGGGATGTTCTCGAACTCGTAGGTGACCACGTCGACGCCGGCGGCGAAGCGGGCGAGGGCGTCCACGTCGTCGTAGGCCGCCACGGTCCGCTCGGCGCAGACGTCGAAGGCCGGGCTGTCCGCGTCTGGGGCGAAGACGTGGACCCGGAGGCCGTAATTCGCGGCGGCGAGCGCGATCATGCGGCCGAGCTGGCCGCCGCCGACGATGCCGAGGGTGGAGCCGGGCTGGAGCCGGAGCGTCTGGTTCTCGGGGCGAAGGGTCAAGGGATATCGCTCTGCGGATGGTCGGCGACGCTCGCGGTCTGCGCGGCGCGCCAGGCTTCGAGGCGGGCGGCGAGGGTCGGGTCGGTGAGCGCCAGGATGGCGGCGGCGAGCAGCGCGGCGTTCACGGCGCCGGCCCGGCCGATGGCCAGCGTCCCCACGGGAATGCCGGCGGGCATCTGGACGATGGAGAGCAGGCTGTCCTGACCCGACAGGGCCTTCGATTCCACCGGCACGCCCAGGACGGGGAGGGGGGTCATCGCGGCGGTCATGCCGGGCAGGTGGGCGGCCCCGCCGGCCCCGGCGATCACCACCTGGAAGCCTTCCGCCTTGGCGCCCTTGGCGAAGGCGACGAGGCGGTCGGGCGTGCGGTGGGCCGAGACGATGCGGTCGCTGTGGGCGACGCCGAGGGCATCGAGGGTTTCGGCGGCATGCCGCATGGTCGCCCAGTCGGACTGGCTGCCCATGATGATCGCGACCGGAGCGGCTCCCGCCATCGTCGTCCCATCCCTATCGCTTCGGAGTGCCTCACGGAACGCCCGGCCACGGCCGGATTCCCGCCTCGGGCCCCACGGCGCCGGGGGAGTTTCGTGAGGGACACTCGGGGCGGGGGCCTTCGGCACCCGATCCAGCCGCATACGCGGGCCGTGGCTGGGCCGCAAGGCGAACTCGGATCGGGGCGGGATGCCGGGGCCGGCCATCCCCGGCGGATTGCGGATCGGCGCGGCGGCGGCGGGCGTCGCCGCCGGATCCGCGTGGCCCCGGTCGCTTGCCCGAGGGGCCTGCCCGCGTCGTCGACGACCGGCAGGGCGACCTTCCCCGGCGTCGGCATCGCCCCCGGCGCCGCACGTGGGACGACGGCCGCAGCCGTCGTTCACGTTTGCATGAGTGATCCGGTTATACCAGACAATCGCTCAACCGCACCGGAACCGCCCGCCACGGTCGCCGGTTACGGCCTGGCTTGATCCAGGCGGCGGGAGGGTGGCGGACGGTGACGGTGGGCGTCGACAGACATGAACTCCGGCAGATCATCGCCGGCCTGAGCGAGGGCGTGATCCTGGTCGAGCCCGACCAGACCATCGCGTACGCCAACGAGGCCGCCCTCGCGATGCACGGGGCGAAGACCGTGGACGAACTCGGCCATACCGTGGACGCCTACCGCGAGCGCTTCGCCCTGCGCTACCGCAACAACCACACCCCGAATCACTATCCGATGGAGCGCGTGGTCTCGGGCGAGCGCTTCCACGACGTCATCGTCGACGTGCGGCGGACCGACCGGCCGGACGTCGACTTCGTCCACTCCCTGCGCAGCCTCGTCGCCACGGACCGCGACGGCAAGCCGAGCTGCCTCGCCCTCATCCTCAAGGACGTCTCGGACCAGTTCGCGGCCGAGGAGCGCTTCGAGGCCGCCTTCAACGCCAACCCGGCCCCGGCGGTGATCTGCCGCCTCTCGGACCTCCGGCACGTCAAGGTGAACCTCGGCTTCCTCGAGATGACGGGCTACACCCGCGACGCCATCATCGGCCGCAGCGTCTACGAGGTGGACGTGCTGGCCGGGGCCCGCAGCCGGGATCTGGCCATCGCGCGCCTGAACAGCGGCGGCACCATCCCGCAGATGGAAGCCTGCCTCGACCTGCCCGACGGCGGATCGCGCTACGTCATCGTCGCCGGCCAGCCCATCGCGCTGGGCGACGAGCCCTGCATGCTGTTCACCTTCGCCGACCTCGACCTGCGCAAGAAGGCCGAGACGGCCCTGCGCCAGAGCGAGGAGCGCTTCGCCAAGGCGTTCCACATGACCCCGGTGCCGACGCTCCTGGCGCGGGCCGACGACTTCACCGTGACGGGCGTCAACGAGGCCTTCACCCGGGTGTTCGGCTACGGCGGCGACACGGTGACGGGACGCTCGCCGGCGGATCTCGGGCTCTGGGTCCACGAGGCCGCCCGGCTCAAGTTCGAATCGGCGGTGGCGCGCACGGGCTACGTGCTCGGCCTGGAAGTCTGCCTCAAGCACGAGGACGGCGCCAACTTCGACTGCCTCGCCTCGGCCGAGCGGGTGGAGATCGGCTCGGAGACCTTCGCCCTCATGGTCCTGCAGGACATCACCGAACGAAAACGCACCGAACGCGAGCTGTTCGAGGCCATCGAGGCGGTGATGGCCGACACCTCGTGGTTCAGCCGCGGCCTCATCGAGAAGCTCGCCAACCTGCGCCGGCCGGGCGCCGACCACAGGGACGGCATCGTCCCCAACGTGTCGGTGCGCGAGCGCCAGATCCTCGACCTGATCTGCCGGGGCCTCGGGGACGAGGCCATCGCGAAACGCCTCAACCTGTCGCGGAACACCGTGCGGAACCACGCGGCGTCCCTCTACCGCAAGCTCGACGTGCACAAGCGGTCCGAGGCCATCGTCTGGGGCCGGAACAACGGATTTCCGTTGAGCGAACCGGGCCAATAAAATCGCTTCACTGGTACGTTTGCACCATTGCCCACCGGGAATGGCGGGCCAGTTGAAGGGGGCGCGGAACCCCGGAGCCGGCGAGGAGCGCGGCTCGCAGCCGGTCCCGGCGGAGATCACCGAAGTCCGACGCGAAACCGAGGACCACCGCCACGCCGTGGCCTCGGTCGGGCGTCGCACCACACCAACCCTCACCAACGAACACGGGAACAACAGCATGGTCGATACGGATCGCATCACCGGCGCCGCGAAGGAGCTCGGCGGCAAGGTGCAGGGCGCGGTGGGCGACCTCACCGGCTCGCAGCGGGATTCCCTCGAGGGCCGCGCCCGCGAGGCGCAAGGGACGGCCGAGAACCTCTACGGCCAGGCCAAGGACACCGTGCGCGACGCCGCCGAGCACGTCGCCGACGCCGCCCGCGACATCGGCGGCCGGGTCCGCGACACCGTCGGCGACCTGATCGGGTCCGACGACGTCGAGGACCGGGCCCGCCGCGCCCAAGGGGCGGCCGCCGACACCTACGACCGCGCCGAGCGGTATGTTCGCAGCACCGGCCGCGACGCCTACGAGCGGGCAGAGGACGCCTACGAGACCGGCGGCCGTTCCCTGCGCCGGGGCGGCCGCGAGGCCACCCATCAGATCGCCGAGCATCCCGTGGCCGCCCTCATCGTGGCCGGCCTCCTCGGCTACGGCCTCGGCCTGCTCATCCACGGCCGCGACTGACCCGCGATCCCCCATCGACCGGTCCGACCGCGCGCGGTCGGACCCGACGGTTCCACCCCCCGACCAACCCTTCGAACGACCGAACGACTCGGACGACCGACGACCTGGAGTATCAGTAACGTGTCCACTTCCCCTCTCCTCGCGACCCCCACCGCCGTGGCTTCGGCCGACACCCGCACCGTCCTGCTGAACCAGGTGTCGTGGGGCGCGATCTTCGCCGGCGCCGTCACCGCCCTGGTGACCCAGGTCATCCTGAACATGGTCGGCGTCGGCGTCGGCCTGTCCAGCGTCGGTCCCGTGGCCGCCGACAATCCGGCCGCCTCGACGCTGTCGCTGAGCGCCGGCCTCTGGTTCGTCGGCTCGGGCATCGTCGCGGCCCTCGCCGGCGGGTTCATCGCCGGCCGCCTCTCGGGCAAGCCCGTGAACGGCGCGGCCGGCCTGCACGGCCTCGTCTCCTGGGCGGTGACCACCCTCGTGGTGCTCTACCTGCTGACCTCGGCGGCCGGCGGCCTCATCGGCGGCGCGTTCTCGGGCGTGACCAGCACGCTCGGCGGCGCCGGCTCCCTCGTGGGCGGCACCGTGCAGACGGCGGCCCAGGCGGCGGCGCCCTCGCTGTCGAAGATCTCGAACCCCCTCGACGGCATCGAGCAGTCGGTCCGCAACCAGGCCGCCGGCCAGGACCCGCAGGCCGCCAAGGACGCCGCCGTGGCCGCCATCCGCGCCCTGTTCACCGGTGACCCGGCCCAGAAGGCCCAGGCCGAGAACCGCGCCGCCGACGCGCTGGCCAAGGCCCAGGGCATCCCGGCCGATCAGGCCAAGGCCCAGATCCAGGACTACAAGAAGCAGTACGACGAGGCCGTCGCCACCGCCAAGCAGAAGGCCGAAGCCGCCGCCGTCGCGGCGAAGTCCGCCGCGACCCAGGGCGCCTTCTACGGCGCGCTCGCCCTGATCCTCGGCGCCCTCGCGGGCTTCCTCGGCGGTCGCCTCGGCGCTCCGAAGCTCCACACCCTCGCCGACGGCTACGACGCCCGTCGCGTCTGAGCCGATCCCCGGCCGGTCCCCGCGACCGGCCGGCCCCCTCCCACAGACGTTCCCCCATACGCCAAGGAGTCATCCCATGAGCAGCACCACCGACAAGCTGAAGGGCCTCGCCAACGAGGCCGCCGGCAACGTCAAGCAGGCCGCCGGCAAGGTCACGGGCAACGACAAGCTCGTCGTCGAGGGTAAGGCCCAGGAACTCAAGGGCGAGGCCCAGCGCACCGTCGGCGAGGCCAAGGACGGCATCGCCTCGGTGGTCGACAAGGTCACCGGCAAGCACTGATCCGAGCAAGCCCCGATCCGAAACCTCCGGATCGCACGGCGGCGGGAGACTCGCCCGGGTCCCGCCGCCCCCTCCCTAGAACCCAGGAGTATCCCATGAACGGCGACCAGTTCCGCGGCGCGTCCCGCCACCTCAAGGGCCGCGCGCAGACGGCGCTCGGCGGCCTCACCGGCGATCCGGCCCGTCAGGTGCGCGGCGCGGTGAACCAGGTGGCCGGCGGGGCGCAGTACGCCTACGGCCGCGCCCGCGACCGGGCCGAGGACCTCGTCGACGACGGACGCGACTTTGCCCACGAGGTCCGGGACCGCGCCGGACACTGGGTCGAGGACGGACGCCATCTCGCCGACGAGGCCCGCGACCGCGCGGGAAACCTCATCGATGACGGTCGCCACTTCGCCCGCCACGCGGCCAAGCGCGGCAAGAACTACGGCCGCCAGGCCGTGCGCTACGCCGACGACAACCGCACCTCCGCCCTGCTCGGCCTGGCCGCCGTCGCCTTCGCGGTGGGCTGGCTGTCCCGCTCCAAGCGCTAACCCACCGACCTCGGAGACAAACCCATGATCCGCAAGCTCCTCACCGCCTTCCTGCTTCCGAAGGTCATCGCCTATGTCGGCCGCCGCTTCGGAGGCCGGTCCGCCGCCCCGACGAACCGCCGGGGCTACTGACCTCGCCGCGCAGGACGAAATCGAAGCGGGGGCCGGCGGACAGCCGGCCCCCGCTCTCGTCACGGGTGCGGCGTGGATGCCGCGCGGCGTCCCTCAGGCGATGATGTCCGGCGTGATCTGGTCCTCGATGTAGGAGATCCGGTCGCGCAGGGAGAGCTTGCGCTTCTTGAGGCGCTGGATCTGGAGCTGGTCGCCCGCGACGCTGAGTTCGAGGGCGTCGATGGCGCCGTCGAGGTCGCGGTGCTCCTGCTTGAGCCGCTCCAGTTCATCGGCGAACACAGCCGGTTCGTCGTCGTTCACCGCACTCGCCATCGCAACCCTGAAGCCCCGGGATTCCCGAGGGGCGACCATGCGGCACCGCCCCGCCCGCGGCAAGAACCTCCGGTGCCGCCTGCACAGGGAAGGTCCGGGCGACGAAGGGTTAACCCTGCGCGGGGGGCCCCGAAAAAACCCGCAAGCCTGGCCGCCGATAGCCTTCGACAGCCGGCTTTTCATATGTCAGTCTCCGCTTCGTCGAAACGAGACAGGAGAAGACACTCATGTCACTGCAGACGCATCTCACCCAGCTCGCCCGGAAGCACGAAGCCCTCGAGCGGGAGATCCACGACGCCAAACACAGTCCCTCGGCGAACGACCTGCGCATCGCAGAACTCAAGAGAAAGAAGCTCCTTCTCAAGGACGAGATGAACCGGCTCCGGAGCGACACCGACTCGCTGCACTGAGCCCTCGCGGCCCCATCTTCTCTTAGCGTTCGCCGCCGCCGCTGGTCTCCAGGGCGGCGGTTCTCGTTTGCGGGAGGCCCTACGCCGGATGAGGAAACCCGGATAAGGTCCGCTCAAGCCGGCAGCCACGACCGGTCCGACGAACGGGAGATTCCATGGACGCCCCCGCCAACGCCCGGCCCGGCCACACCGGCGATGCCCCGTATTCCGAGATCCACGCGGCATCCCTCGCGGATCCGGAGGCGTTCTGGCTCGACGCCGCGCGGGCGCTGGACTGGACGCGCCCGCCGACCCGGGCCTTCGACGGATCCGCCGGCGCCTACGGCCGCTGGTTTCCCGACGCCACCCTGAACGCCTGCCACAACGCCGTCGACCGCCATGTCGCGGCCGGCCGGGGCGATCAGACGGCGATCCTGTACGATTCGCCCGTCACCGGCACCAAGCGCGCCATCACGTACGCGGCGCTCCTCGACGAGGTGGCGACCCTCGCCGGCCTCCTCGCCGATCTCGGCGTCGGCCACGGCGACCGGGTGGTGCTCTACATGCCGATGGTGCCCGAAGCCCTGTTCGGCATGCTCGCCTGCGCGCGCCTCGGGGCCGTCCATTCCGTGGTGTTCGGGGGCTTCGCCGCCAACGAGCTGAGCCTGCGCATCGCCGACGCCGCGCCGAAGGTGGTGCTCGCCGCCTCGTGCGGGATCGAGCCGAACCGCGTCGTCGCCTACAAGCCGCTGCTCGATGCGGCCATCGCGGACTCGCCGCACAAGCCGCACGCCTGCCTCGTCCTCCAGCGCCCGCAAGGGGAGGCGACCCTGGTGGCGGGCCGCGACCGGGACTGGTCCGAGGCGGTGGCGCAGGCCAGGGCGGCGGGCCGCCGCGCGGCGTGCACGCCCGTGGCGGCCACCGACCCGCTCTACATCCTCTACACCTCGGGCACGACGGGAAAGCCCAAGGGCGTGGTGCGGGACACCGGTGGGTACTGCACGGCGCTGGCCTGGACCATGCCCAACCTCTACGTCGTCGCGCCCGGCGAGACCTATTTCTGCGCCTCCGACATCGGCTGGGTGGTGGGGCATTCCTACATCGTCTACGGGCCGCTGCTGCACGGCTGCACCACGATCCTGTACGAGGGCAAGCCGGTGGGCACGCCCGATGCCGGCGCCCTGTGGCGGGTGGTGGCCGAATACGGCGCCGCGTGCCTGTTCACCGCGCCCACGGCGCTCCGGGCCATCAAGAAGGACGATCCCCGCGCCGAGCGGGTGGGGGATCACGACCTCTCGGGCTTCCGCAGCCTGTTCCTCGCCGGCGAGCGGGCGGACCCGGATTCCGTCGCCTGGGCCGAGCGGGCGCTGAATCGCCCCGTCATCGACCATTGGTGGCAGACGGAGACGGGCTGGGCCATCGCCGGAAACCCCCTCGGCCTCGGTCTCCTGCCGGTCAAGCACGGCAGCGCCTGCGTGCCGATGCCGGGCTACGACCTCGCGGTGCTCGACGAGGCCGGCAAGCCGGTGCCGGAGGGCACCATGGGCACCATCGCGCTGAAACTCCCCCTGCCGCCCGGCTGCCTGCCGACCCTGTGGGAGGCGGACGCGCGCTTCCGCGCGAGCTACCTCACCACCTATCCCGGCTGGTACGACACGTCGGACGCGGGCGTGGTCGACGGGGACGGCTACGTCACCGTGCTGGGGCGCACGGACGACATCATCAACGTCGCCGGCCACCGCCTGTCCACGGGCGGGATGGAGGCGGTGCTCGCCGGCCACCCGGATGTGGCCGAATGCGCCGTCATCGGCATCCGCGACGCCCTGAAGGGCGAGCAGCCCTGCGGCTTCGTCGTGCTGAAATCGGGCGTCGACCGCGATCCCGGCGCCATCGAGGCCGAACTCGTCGCCCTGGTGCGGGCGCGCATCGGCCCCGTCGCCGCCTTCAAGCTGGCGCTGACGGTCGCGCGCCTCCCCAAGACCCGCTCCGGAAAAATCCTGCGCGGCACCATGAAGCGCATCGCCGACGGGGAGCCCTGGACCCTGCCGGCAACCATCGACGACGCCGGGGTCCTCGACGAGATCGGAGTGAGCCTGAAGGCGCGCGGGCTGACGCCCTAGCGGCGGGCCGCCGGTTCGGCCACAAGGGCGGGGACCGGAGAGCCCGCCATGACCGTCCGCCTGTTCGAGCCCCTGCGCCTCGACGCCCTCGAGATCGAGAACCGCATCGTCGTAGCGCCCATGTGCCAGTACTCGGCCCATGCGGGGCAGGCCGGCGACTGGCACCTCATGCATCTGGCGCAGATGGCGCAGTCCGGTGCCGGGCTCCTGACCCTGGAGGCGACGGCGATCTCGCCCGAGGCGCGGATCTCGCCGACCGATCTCGGACTGTATTCCGACGCGACGGAGCTGGCCCTCGGCCGCGTCCTCGATAGCGTACGGGCCCACGCCCCCATCCCCATCGCCATCCAGATCAACCATGCGGGCCGGAAGGGTTCGAGCCGCGCGCCCTGGGACGGCGGCGCGCAGATCCCCCCCGAGGCCCCCGACGGCTGGCGCACGGAAGGCCCCTCGGCCGTGCCCCACGGCGCCGACGAGGTGCCGCCCCACGCCCTCGACGCGGAGGGCCTGAAGCGCATCCGCGACGGCTTCGTCGCCACGGCGCGCCGGGCGCTCAGGCTCGGGATCGACGGGTTCGAGCTGCACGGGGCGCACGGCTACCTCCTGCACCAGTTCCTGTCGCCCCTCTCCAACCGGCGTGACGACCAGTACGGCGGCGACCTCGCCAACCGCATGCGGTTTCCCCTCGAATGCTTCGAGGCCGTGCGCGACGCCATCCCGGCGGGCAAGCCCGTGTGGATGCGCGTCTCGGCCACGGACTGGGTGGAGGACGGCTGGACCGTGGAGGAGACCGTGGAACTCGCCCATGCCCTCAAGCGCCGGGGCTCGGCCGCCATCCACGTCTCCACGGGCGGCCTCTCGACCGCGCAGGCGATTCCCCTCTCGGCCGGCTACCAGGTGCCGTTCGCCGAGCGGATCAAGGCCGAGACCGGTCTGACCACCATCGCGGTGGGCCTGATCACCGAGGCGACCCACGCGGAGGCGATCCTCGCCGAGGGCAAGGCCGACGCCGTATCCCTCGCCCGCGCGCTGCTCTACGACCCGCGCTGGCCCTGGCACGCGGCGGCCGAACTCGGCGCCCGGGTGCGGGCGCCCAAGCAGTATTGGCGCTCCCAGCCGCGCCAGTACAAGGACCTGTTCCACGAGACCCGGCACGGACAACGCTGAGCATGGCCGACGACATCACCACCTTCTCGGTCCAGCGCGTGCGCTACGACGAGGAGAACGGCATCTGCCTCATCTCCGGCGCCGACGACGAGGAGGAGCCGGCGGGCTACTTCATCATCCAGATCGAGAAGGGCGACCCCGACGGCCCCCTCATCGAGATCTTCGGCGAGGACCTGACGCAGGCGGACGGTGTCGAGGCGCTGGAGATCGGCCTGCGCGCCCTGCAGTTCACCTTCGACCCCAAAAGCCTCATCGGCGGGGAGATGCCGATGGTGCGGATCGAATCCCAGACGGAGATCCCGGAACGCGCGCGCACCCGGCTGGCGGTGGCGTTCGGCAAGCGGGCCAGGCGGGGGTGACGGGCCTGCGGGCGGATCGCGCCCGACCCCGCCGAACCGGCCGGGTCTCGCTCCGGGGGCCGCACAGCGAGACGCGGCGACACGCGTTTGGGATGGACAGACAACGGATGCCCGTTGTCGCCACGGGACCGACCTCCTAGAAAACCGGCGTGACGCACCCCACCGGACGGCGGCGTGCGGACGGGGCGCCGCCGGCGCGTGAGCGCCCGTGTTCGGGCGGGCACCGCGGGCCGGACGCCTCCCGCGAGGGCTTCGATTCGTCGTTCGTCGGCCGCGACGGCGCGTGACGGGTTGCAAGTCGTCACCGATGCACGGACTAGATTTCGGCCCCAGGGACACACCTTTAAATTTCGTTAAATCGGAAGCCGATATCTCGTTGACGGCACGTTCGAGTTGTACGCACTTGTACAGAGACATGACGACGGGCCACCGCCAATGAACTGGTCTCTATTTGGGAAGTCCAAGCCCGTGAAGGCCGACGGCTCGGACAACAGGCTTTTCAGTATCGCAGACCAGAGAAACGGCGATGTCGAGGACGTCGTCGTCAAGACGCCGTACCGGAACGACGAGGCGGTCCCGTTCTCCACCAGGACCGAGAAGGATTTCTCGATCGACTCCATCGGGCAGAAGTCCGAGATCATTCGATTCCGCATTTCCGAAATGTCGGATCGGCTCGAGGATCTCAGATCCCTGAAGGACGATTTCGCTTCGATCCTCGAGCCGATCATCGAGATCACCGACGAATTGCCGAAGGCGAAGATTCGGATCGCCGAAATCGAGGCTCTCCTGGCCCTCGAGCAGGCGAATACATCCGGGATGCGGCGCGACCTGGCCGAAAGGGCCGAACGCCTCGTCGAGGTCACCAACAACTTCTCCGCGGCCACCATCCAGCTCCAGCACCTCGAGGCCAGCCTGCGGGAGCGGGACACGACGGGCGAGGAGCTTCGGGTCGGCCTGCGCGACAAGACCCTGCTGGCGGAAAACCTCGAGCGGCAGCTCCATGCGGAGACGGAGCAGACCCGGGCGCTCCAGGGCGAGAGCAAGGCGCTGCGGATCGAGGCCAAGGCCCTGGACCAGGCCCTGGCTCGGTCCGAGGGCGAGCTTCAGGACATCCGCGAGACCCGCAGCCTCCTGGAGCAGGACAACCAGCGCCTCCAGTCCCTGAGCGAGAACCAGGTCGTTCGGATCGAGGAGCTCGCCGTGCGCGTCCAGGATTCGGAGGCGCAGCTCGAACTGTCCCGGACGGCGGCCCGGACCCTCGAACAGCAGCTGGCGAACGCGGTCGCGGCGGCCCAGAAGGCCGACCTCCAGTACGAGACCGAGATCGGCGCCCACCGGACCGAGCGCACCACCCTGGCGATGCGGCTGGAAGCGGCCACGAGCCGCCTCGGAAGCACGGACCAGATGCTCCAGCAGCTGCGCAACCAGCTGCGGGACCGCGACGAGGCCGGCCGGGCGGCGGAGCGGGGCCTCAAGGAATCGTCCATCGAGCGCCTGACCCTGGAACGTCGCCTGGAGAGCGTGCAGGCCGACCTCGCGCGGCAGACCGAGCGGTTCCTCGAGATGCAGCGCTCGCGCTCCGAACTCGATCACCGGTGCGAGATGTTCGCCAAGGCCATCGCGGCGAAGGACGCGGCCCTGGAGCAGGCGACGGGCCGGGTGGCGAGCCTCATGGAGCGCATCGAGCAGCTCGTGCATCGCCAGGAGGTCGAGCGCGCGGATTTCGAGACCATCAATCACCGCCTCGTGGAGGAACTCCAGCACGAGCGGTCCGAGCGCAAGATGGCCCAGGGCGCCCTCGACATCGCCCGCGAGAGTCGCGTTTCCCTTCAGAAGCAGCACGACCTGCTCAAGCGCGCGACCCGCTCCTACGGCACGGACGAGGTGGCGGCCCGGCCGGAGCCGGCCCCGGCGCCTCCGCCGGAAGCCAACAACGTGCGGCCGTTCATGCCGGTCGAGAAATCGACCTGACCGCGCGCAGCGGGACGATCGGTGCCGTCGCCGTCAGGCGGACAACAGGACGAGATTCGGTGGGAAGCGGACGATGACCGAGAACGCCATGCGAGACCGAGAGACCGCATCCACCGCCGCCGCCTGGCTGATGCGCGGACGGGTGGAGAGCATCCCCGTCCTCGTCCAGAACACCCTGCCGCAGACCACCGTCCCGTCGATCGCGATTCACGAGGCAGCACAGATGGACGAGGCGCCCAAGCCCGAGACGCGCAACTGGTCGTCGACCCTCGACCTCATCCACGAGGCCACCACGGCGATCCGCATCAGCGAGGAGCGCTCGGCGGAACTCGAGGTGGAACTCCAGCGGACCGTCACCCAGGCCATGGAGCGGGAGCGGTTCCTCGAGCAGAAGGTCTCGGCGGCGGAGGCGCGGGCGGATCTGGCCGAGACGCGGGCACGGGAAGCCGAGGAGTGGCTGAGCCGGCTTCACGACGCCGTGGTGGCCGGGTTCACGCGGCCCGCGCCGGAGCCCGCGCAGTCCGACGTTCCGCACTCGTCGGTCGCGTAGCACACCGCGATGGCGTCACCGTCCCGCCTGATCGAACCCGCAGGACCGCCCCCCCAACCGCCCGCTCCGGGCGGCCGGCGCGTGTCGCATGCCCTGGTGGTCTACGAACCCGACCCGGATCTCGAATGCGACGGGGCCAGGACCCTGCGCCTCGTCGAGCGGGCCGTCGAATCCATGCAGAGCCTGCGGGACCGGGCGGACTTCATCACCGCCCAGGCCCACGACCTCATCCGGCTGACGAACCTCGAGCGGGCCAAGGTCGAGGCCGACCTGCGCAAGGCGCACGAGGACCGGGCGTTCGTCGAGCGGCAGGTGCGGGACGCGGAGCTGGCCCTGGCCGGAGCGAACCTGCGCCTGCGGGAATCCGAACTCGCGCGCCGGGAGGCCGAGCTGGCGGCACGGCAGGCCGAGGCCCGCGCCGCCGCCGCCGAGGACCGGGCCCGGGACCTCGCGTCCTACCTCAAGAAGATCAGCCAGTTCCTCCACCTGCGGCTCGCCATCGCCGAGGGCGATGCCTGAGGGCGGGCGCGGCCGGCCGGACGACGCCGTCAGCGCGCCACCGCCCCGACCATCGGCCCGAGCGGCCGGCTGAGATCCGAGCGGTTCATGGACGGCGCGTAGAGGCTCGACACGCTGCCGTCGAGGAACAGGGCGTTGCGGCAGCCCAGCGTATCCTTGAACAGGCGCGCGAAGGCGCCGAAGCTCACGGGGCGCTCGGAGATGGCGAACACGGCCGTGCGGCCGTCGTCGCGCACGCCGACGCCGTTGCGGATCTTCTGGCTCGGCCCGTCGCTGGAAATCTTCGGGTGGATGTGGCCGTCCACCACCAGCATCGGGCCCGACTGGGTGGCGAAATCGGGTTTCGGGTTCACCCGCAGGTAGCGCGTGGTGTCGAGGACGCCGGCCCGGTCGCCCTTCACGTAGAAGATGCCGTTGGGCTTGAGGTGGAAGTTGCCCGGGCCGTTGGCCGTGGAGACGCCCTTCAGTTCGCGCCCCTCCTCGACGTAGAGGCCGACGGGCGCCTGGTCCTTGTCGTACATGCCGGCATTCATGGCGAACCGGAGGGACGGCCCCTGCCGGTCGCCGAGGGTCGAGAGGGAGGAATAGGGCTGCCCGTCGGCGCCGCGCCAGAACAGGCGCACCCGGTCCCGGCGCAGATCGACGGTGCAGACCGTGTAGGTCTCGCCCTCGGCCTGGACGGGCTTGCACGGGGCGGGGGCGGGCGCGGGGGCCGCCCGAACCGGGGTCGCGCAGGCCAGGGCGGCGGCGAGCGCCGGACCGATCCAACGCCGCGCCCGGACGGCGGTACCCTGAGTTGCGAGACCGTTCATCACGAAAACCTTGCGGCGGTGGCGGTGGTGGTGGGGAGACAGGAGCCGGGACGCGCTTCCTCGCCCGAAACCCGACCGGTTTTCAAGTCGCCCGGCCCCATGGCCGGTGCGGGACGCGGCGCCCCTTCACGATTGCGGCAAAACCGATCGCTCGCTGAACCGTTGTGCGCGGCTCCGCGTTTCCCCGCCGTTGGGGGACGTTAACGGCATCTCTCGGAGAGTTTGCGATGAAACAGGTTGTTCTGGCCTCGGCGGCGATGATCGGCGCCTTCGCGATGGTTCCGGCGACGGTGGAGGCCCGTGGCTTCCATGGCGGCGGCTTTCACGGTGGCGGGTTCCACGGCGGCGGTTTCGGCGGCGGCGGGTTCCGCGGCGGCTTCGGGGGCGGGGGCTTCCGGGGCGGGTTCGGCGGCTACCGGGGTGTCGGATTCGGCGGATATCGCGGCGGATTCGGCGGTTACCGGGGGGGCTTCTACGGTCACCGGGGCGGTTTCTACGGCGGCCGTGGTTTCGGACGCGGCTACGGGTACGGGCTCGGGGGCCTCGGCCTCGGTGTGGGCCTCGGCCTCGCGGCGGGCGGGCTCTACGGCGGCTACGGCCCGGGTTACGGCTACGGCTACGGCGGCGGTTTCGCCCCCGTCGGTTACGGCGCCTACGATTACGGCTATGGCGGCGGCTGCTACACGGTCCCGCGCGTGCGCTGGACGCCCTACGGCTACCGCCGGGTGCTGGTCGAGCGCTGCTACTGAGTCTCGAACCGGGGACGTTTGCAAGGGACCGCCTCCGGGCGGTCCCTTCGTCGTTCTTACGGATGTCTTGCGGGACTCGCCGCGTGCGGGGGGAGTTTCGCGGGAGACCCTCAGCGCCCCATCTCGTCCCGCCGCATCGGCATGGCGTCGATGGTGGAGAACAGGGTCTCGGCGGGCAGCGGCGTGGCGCTGTCGCGCTTCGTCCCCCCATCCTTGCCGACGAGCACCACCCGGAACGCCGTCTCGGGAAGCCCGAGACGGACGCGCAGGCTCCGCGCCTCGACGCCGGTTCCGACCGCCTCCAGGACCACGAGATCGCGGTCGCGCACCCCCTCCGGCGCCGCCGCCAGGAGCGCGCGCTGGCGCGCGAGGTTCGGATCGTCGGACCCGGGCGCCGACATCACCACGACACGCGCCTTCCAGCGATGGACCGCCAGGGGATCCCCGGCCGCCGTCGCGGCACCGCTCGCCAGCACCATCCCCATCAGCACCAGGCCTCGCATCGCGCGTTCCCCCCCACCAGTCCCGTCAACGCGCGGGCTGCGGGATCGGGCGCCCCGCTCGCGGCCCCTTCAACGAGTCTTCGGAGATCGCCCATGACGACCGCAGCCCACCCGACCGTCAACCGCCGCATCGTTCTGGCCGCCCGTCCGCACGGCGAGCCCAACGAGAGCCATTTCCGCCTGGAGGAGGGCCGGGTGCCGACGCCGCGCGCGGGCGAGGTGCTGCTCGCCAACCGCATCCTATCCCTCGATCCGTACATGCGCGGGCGGATGAGCGCGGCCAAATCCTACGCCGAGCCGGTCGCCATCGGCGACACCATGGTGGGCGCGACGGTGGCCGAGGTGATCGCTTCGCACCATCCCGGCTTTTCCGTGGGCGAGACCGTGGTGGGCTTCGGCGGCTGGCAGGATGCCTGGACCTCCGACGGCAAGGGCCTGCGCAAGCTCGACCCCGCCGCCGCTCCCGTGAGCACGGCGCTCGGCGTGCTCGGCATGCCGGGCATGACCGCCTATACGGGCCTCCTCAACATCGGGGCGCCGAAGCCCGGCGAGACCGTGGTGGTGGCCGCCGCCACGGGGCCCGTCGGATCCCTCGTGGGGCAGATCGCCAAGCGCCGGGGCGCGCGGGCCGTGGGCATCGCCGGGGGGCCCGAGAAGTGCGCCTTCCTCGTCGACACCCTCGGGTTCGACGCGGCGATCGACCACCGCGCCGAAGATTTTCCCGAGGCCCTCGCCGCCGCCTGCCCGGACGGCATCGACGTCTATTTCGAGAATGTCGGCGGCGCGGTGTTCGACGCGGTGCTGCCGCTCCTCAACCCCTTCGCGCGGATTCCCGTCTGCGGTCTCGTCTCGGGCTACAGCGCCACCGACCTGCCGGCGGGGCCCGACCGCATCCCGCTCCTCATGCGGGCGGTCCTGTCGAAGCGCCTCCACCTGCAGGGCTTCATCGTCTGGGATTTCGCCGCGCAGGAAGCGGAGTTCCTGCGCGAGGTCGGCGGCTGGCTCCGGGAGGGCGGCATCGTCCACCGGGAGGACTTCGTCGACGGCCTGGAGAACGCGCCGACCGCTTTCGCCGGACTGCTGAAGGGCCGCAACTTCGGCAAGTTGCTGGTGCGGATCGCCTGAGCACCACCGCCGAAATCTTGCCGCGCGATGCGAACATATGTAGAACATCGGTGGTGTCGCGGGCGCCTCCGTGAGTCACGGGGACAACCCGGGGCCCGGCGATTGCCGGGGCCCTCGGGACGGCCCATGACAGGCGGGCCGACGGTCCGGCCCGTCACCGGGGCGGACGCCGATTCGGCGCGCGGTGAGATCGATCGAGAGGAGAGAGCGGCATGGCCGGCAGCGTTAACAAGGTGATTCTGGTGGGCAACCTCGGGCGCGATCCCGAGACGCGGCGCCTCGCCTCCGGCGATCCCGTGGTCAACCTGCGCATCGCCACATCGGAGTCCTGGAAGGACAAGATGTCGGGCGAGCGCAAGGAGAAGACCGAGTGGCACTCGGTGGTGATCTACAACGAGAACCTCGCCCGCGTGGCCGAGCAATACCTGCGCAAGGGCTCGAAGGTCTATATCGAGGGCCAGCTCCAGACGCGCAAATGGGCCGATCAGTCCGGCGTCGAGAAGTACACCACCGAAGTGGTGCTCCAGCGTTTCCGGGGTGAACTCACGCTCCTCGACGGTCGCTCCGGCGGCGGCGGCGAGATGGGCGCCGACGAGGAGGGCGGCGGCCAGATCAGCCGTGGCGGCGACTACGGCGGTGGCGGCGGCGATTACGGCGGCGGTGGTGGCCGGTCCTCCGGCGGCGGCCGACCCTCCGGCGGCGGCGACCGGCGCCCGGCCCCGTCGAGCGGCGGGGGCGGCGGCTCGAAGCCGAACTACGACCTCGACGACGACATTCCGTTCTAGGATTTTCCCAAGCGAAGGGCGCGGCACCGGAAGGGGCCGCGCCCTTCTCAATTCCGGCGCGGCGCCTGGCGTTCCGACCCGTGTCGGCGGGGCGGCCCGGGTCGGGCCTCCGCTCCGGCTCGCGCCAAATCCGCGACGCGCGCCGCAAGCCCGCCGGGTGTGGGACAAGCCGTTGCGGGTCAACGCCTTTCCCCGGCCGGATGCGGCCGATCTGTGGCGGGTGGCATCCGGATCGTCTATAGGGGAGGCGGAGGGGCCGCCGCGGCCCGGTTCGCGCACGCGAACGGGCGGCGCCCCCCGGCAGACGAAGAAATCCCGTGAGGGGGCGTCGTCCTCCGACGCCCCGCGCTTCGGGCACCCACCCGGCAGAGATCCAGAACCTTGGCAGACAACGACATTCCCGGCGCCGGAGCGCCCCCCGCCTCCGACATCAAGCCGGTGTCCATCGTCGACGAGATGCGCCGCTCCTACCTCGATTACGCGATGAGCGTGATCGTGAGCCGGGCGCTCCCCGATGCCCGCGACGGCCTCAAGCCCGTGCACCGGCGCATCCTGTACTCGGCCTACGAGAGCGGGCACCTGCCCGAGCGCAAATACGTCAAGTCCGCCCGCATCGTCGGCGACGTGATCGGTCTCTACCATCCGCACGGCGACCAATCGATCTACGACGCCTTGGTCCGCATGGCGCAGGACTTCTCGATGCGCATCATGCTCATCGACGGCCAGGGCAATTTCGGCTCCGTCGACGGCGATCCGCCGGCGGCCATGCGCTACACCGAATCGCGCCTCGCCAAGCCCGCCAACGCGCTGCTCGCCGACATCGACAAGAACACCGTCGACTTCCAGCCGAACTACGACGAGTCGCGCGAGGAGCCCACCGTCCTGCCCGCCCGCTTCCCGAACCTGCTGGCCAACGGCGCCGGCGGCATCGCGGTGGGCATGGCCACCAACATCCCGCCGCACAACCTCGGCGAACTCATCGACGCCTGTGTCGCCCTCATCGACGATCCGGGCCTCTCCATCGAGGCGCTGACGGAGATCGTGCCGGGTCCCGATTTCCCCACCGGCGGGTCGATCCTGGGGCGGGCCGGCACCCGCCAGGCCTACGCCACGGGGCGCGGCTCCATCATCATGCGGGCGAAATCCCACGTGGAGGAGCTGCGCAAGGAGCGCGAGGCCCTCGTGTTCACCGAGATCCCGTATCAGGTGAACAAGGCGACGCTCATGGAGAAGATCGCCGAGCTGGTGAAGGAGAAGCGCGTCGAAGGAATTTCAGACCTTCGCGATGAGTCCGACCGCGACGGCATGCGCATCGTCGTCGAGATCAAGCGCGACGCCATGGCGGACGTGGTGCTGAACCAGCTCTACCGGTTCACTCCCCTGCAATCCTCGTTCGGCTGCAACATGGTGGCGCTGAACGGCGGCCGCCCCGAACTCATGAACCTGAAGGACCTGCTCCAGGCCTTCGTGGACTTCCGAGAGGAAGTCGTCTCGCGCCGGACCAAGTTCCTCCTCAACAAGGCCCGCGAGCGCGCCCACGTGTTGTGCGGCCTGGCCATCGCGGTCGCCAACATCGACGAGGTGATCCGCCTCATCCGGACCTCGCCCGATCCGAACGCCGCCCGCGAGGCCCTGATGGGCCGGGACTGGCCGGCCAAGGACATCGCGCCCCTGATCCTGCTCGTCGACGATCCGCGCCACCGCATCAACGACGACGAGACCTACCGCCTGTCCGACGTCCAGGCCCGCGCCATCCTCGACCTGCGCCTGCAGCGCCTGACCGCGCTCGGCCGCGACGAGATCGGCGACGAGCTGCAGAAGCTCGCCGACGAGATCGCCGACTACCTCGACATCCTGCGCTCGCGCCTGCGCATCATGGGCATCGTCAAGGACGAGCTGGCGGAGGTCCGCGAATCCTTCGCCACGCCGCGCCGCACGGTGATCCTCGACTGGGATTCCAACGTCGAGGACGAGGATCTCATCCAGCGCGAGGACATGGTGGTGACCGTGTCCCATGCCGGCTACGTCAAGCGCGTGCCGCTCTCGACCTACCGGGCCCAGCGCCGGGGCGGCAAGGGCCGCTCGGGCATGGCGACCCGCGACGAGGATTTCGTCACCCGCCTGTTCGTCGCCAACACCCACACGCCGATCCTGTTCTTCTCGAACCAGGGGCAGGTCTACAAGGAGAAGGTCTGGCGCCTGCCCATGGCGGCGCCGAACGCGCGCGGCAAGGCGCTCGTCAACATCCTCGCCATGGATGCGGGCACCGAGCGCATCACCACCATCATGCCGCTGCCCGAGGACGAGGCGTCCTGGGAGACCCTCGACGTGATGTTCGCGACCGCGAGCGGCGGCGTCCGGCGCAACAAGCTCTCGGACTTCGTGCAGGTGAACCGCGCCGGCAAGATCGCCATGAAACTGGACGAGGGCGACCACATCGTCCACGTCGAGATCTGCCGGGCCGACCAGAACGTGCTCCTCACCTCGAAGGACGGGCAGTGCATCCGCTTCCCCGTCGAGGACGTGCGGGTGTTCAAGGGCCGCGATTCGACGGGCGTGCGCGGCATCAGCCTCGCCAAGGACGACCGCGTCATCTCCATGACGATCCTCAACGCCTTCGACGCCAGCCCCGAGGAGCGGGCCGGCTACCTCAAGATGCGCCGGGCCGTCATCGGCGACGGGACGGAGGGCGAGGAGACGGGCGCGGAGGCCGAGGAGGGCGTCACGGAGGCCACCGCGATCTCCCTCGATCGCTACAACGAGATGGGCGCGAACGAGCAATTCGTCCTCACCCTATCCGAGCGCGGCTTCGGCAAGCGCAGCTCGTCCTACGAGTACCGCACCTCCGGGCGCGGCGGCAAAGGCATCACCGCCATGCGGGTCAACGCCCGCAACGGCACCCTGGTCGCCTCCTTCCCCGTGCAGCCCTCCGACCAGATCATGCTGGTGACCGATGCGGGCCAGCTCATCCGCGTGCCCGTGGACGACATCCGCATCGTCGGGCGCGCCTCGCAGGGCGTCACGGTGTTCAACACGGAGAAGACCGAGCGCGTGGTCTCGGTGGAGCACATCGAGGGCGAGGACGAGGCCGGGGACGCCCCCGGCGAGGTCACGGCCGAAGGCGCGGTGTGATCGCCGCCCCCGCCGCCACGGCGGCGGGGGATCAGGCGGCCCGGCGCGGGGAGGCGAGGGTGCAGCGGGCCTTGCCGTGCGCCTTCGCCTCGTAGAGGGCCGCATCGGCGGCGGCGAGGAGGCTCGCGAGATCGGGGCCGTGCCGGGGCGTCGCGGCGATGCCGATGCTGACGCCGATGGTCGCCGTCCGGTCGCGACCGAGGCCGTACGGAGCCGAGATGCAGGCGGCGATGCGCTCGCCGAACGTGATCAGCGCCTCGGGCGCGACGGCGTCGGCGAGGACGACGAACTCGTCGCCGCCGAGGCGCGCGATGACGCCGCGCGATCCCACTTCCCGACGCAGGCGGTCGGCGACGGCCTGCAGGAGCTGGTCGCCCACGCCGTGGCCGTACGTGTCGTTGACGGCCTTGAACCCGTCGAGGTCGAGGTAGAACAGGGCCGCGTTCCCGTCGCGCCGCAGCGCCATGGCATCCGCCAGTCCGCGCCGGTTCGCCAATCCCGTCAGGCTGTCGTGCTGCGCCCGGAACGCGTTCTCGCGCTCGGCCCGCATGGTGGCGACCAGCATCTTGTTGAGCCGGAACCCGGCGGCGCTCATACTGGCGAGGTAGAATGGGATCTGCAGGAAGGTGATCAGGAGGAGCGGCTCGCCGGTGAACGGCGCGGCGAGGCAGCACGAGCCGAGGGCCAGGACGATCATCGCCCCGGCGAGACGGGGGGCGCCGAAATTCCGGAACGAGATGCCCCCGACCATGGCGGCCGCCGAGAGGCACGCCAGGGTCGCGATGACCCAATCCCCGCTGATGAGGCTGATCAGGGTGCCGTAGCCGACGCTCGCCGCCCAGGCGAGGCTGAGCAGGATGTTGAGGTCCGTCGGAGTCTCGGCCCCCCTGGCCGCCGCGCGACGGGCCCGCAGCAGCACCGCGAGCCGGACGAGGCAGATGAGGGCTTCGAGGGCGCACCAGGCGAGGAAAGCCGGCGTCGGAACGCGCAACGCGATCAGCGTCGACACCGCGAGGGTGTTCAGGACGCCCCCGGCGAAGATCGGAAGCGTGCCGAACAGGCTGGCGATGAGGGCGGCGCGGATCTCGTTCGGAACGTCGCGGCCCGCGTCGGTCAGCCACCGGGTAAGGCGCCAACGGGGCAGGCTGAACAGCAGGGGATCGTTGCGCATCGAGCGACTCGGAGACGGTGGGACGATTCGAGCACCGGGGAGGACGGACTCGCCGTGCGCGAACGTCCTGCGGCTGGTCGGGCGCTCACCGCAGGTCCGACCGCTCGCATGGCTGAGTTAAGATTCCCACCTCCGGACCCGGATCATCGTACGGGTCCGCACCGTCGGGCCTCGATCTTGCCCGATCGGGCCCGCCCGGACGCGGCCCGTGACGGCGGACTCGTTTCGGTGAAGCGGAAGGCAAGGCCGCCCCGGCGGCGGACGAGAGGCCGAGCACGGGGGCGCCATCGGCCTCGACGACGGCCGAACGGCCGCCGAAGACCGGCCCCCGGTTCCGTTCGAGCGAAAAATGCTCTACCCCGGGCCGCGATGATCCGCACCGCGCTCTACGCCGGCTCCTTCGACCCGGTCACCAACGGACACCTCGACGTGATTCGTCAGGCGTGCCGGCTCGTGCAGCACCTCGTCATCGCCATCGGGGTGCATCCGGGCAAGACGCCGATGTTCACCGCCGAGGAGCGGACCGAACTCCTGCGCGCCACGGGCACGCCGCTGGCCGAGGCGGAGGGTGCGGGGCTGGAGATCGTGGCGTTCGACGACCTCGCGGTCAGCGCCGCCCGGCGCCACGGCGCCACCCTGTTCATCCGGGGCCTGCGCGACGGCACGGACCTCGACTACGAGATGCAGCTCGCCGGCATGAACGGCGCCATGGCGCCCGAGGTCCAGACGGTGTTCCTGCCGGCCTCCACCGGCGTCCGGCCCATCACCGCGACCCTGGTCCGCCAGATCGCCGCCATGGGCGGGGACGTCTCGCCCTTCGTGCCGGCCCTGGTGGCCGAGCGCCTGTCCACCCGTTTCGGCCGCGCCTGACCGCGCCGCCTTCTTCCAGGAGAGAGACCGCTTGCCCATGACGTTCGGACTGAACCGCCGCCTCGCCGTCCTCGCCCTCGCCGCCGGCGTCGGCCTGACAGGGGTCCTCGGCCTCGCGCCCGCCGCCCAGGCGGCGGACGAGAACACGGTGTTCCTCGACACCAAGGACGGCCGCGTCACCATCGAGCTGCGGCCGGACCTCGCCCCGAAGCACGTCGCCCAGATCAAGACCCTGATCCGCCAGGGCTTCTACAACGGCCTCAAGTTCCACCGCGTCATGGACGGCTTCATGGCCCAGACCGGCGACCCGAAGGGCAACGGCACCGGCGGCTCCAGCCTGCCCAACATCCCGGCCGAGTTCTCGCAGACCCCGTTCCGGCGCGGCACCCTCGGCATGGCCCGCTCGTCCGAGCCGAATTCGGCCAACTCGCAGTTCTTCATCTGCCTCGGCGACGCGCCGTTCCTCAACGGCCAGTACACCGTCGTGGGCCTCGTCTCGTCGGGCATGGAAGCCGTCGACAAGATCAAGAAGGCGGCCCCCGGCGCCCCCGGCGGCGCGGTGCAGGACCCGGACAAGATCGTGAAGATGCAGATGGCGCAGGGCGCGAAGTGACGTGACGGGCGGCGCCGCCATCCCGGCGCGCGTCGCCCTGGTGATCGTGCCGCTCCTCGCGGCCACCCGGGCGCAAGCCGACCCGGCGCCCGCCGGGATGGCGCAGACGGCGCCCGCGCCCGCCGACACCCTCAAGGATCTCTATCCCGCGCTCGCCGCCTGCTGGATCGTGCCGGAAGGCCTCGCCCGCTTCGAGCGTACGGAGATCACCGCCCGGTTCGCCCTTCGCCGGGACGGATCGGTCATCGGAACCCCGCGCGTCACCTTCGCGACGGAAGGCGGCGACGGGCGGGCGCGTGCCCTGCTGGCGGAGGCCGCCGTTTCGGCGATCCGGCGCTGCACGCCCGCGCGGGTCACGGCCGCCCTCGGGGCGGCCATCGCGGGGCGCCCCATCGCGCTCCGCTTCATCCATCACGGACCCAGAGGACAAGGAATCTAGACCCATGGCAGACAACGAGACCATCACCCTCGAGACCACCAAGGGCCGTGTCGTCATCGGCCTGCGCCCCGACCTCGCCCCCAACCACGTCGAGCGTCTCAAGACCCTCGCGGCGCAAGGCTTCTACGACGGCGTGCCGTTCCACCGGGTCATCGACGGCTTCATGGCCCAGACCGGCGACCCCACGGGCACGGGCTCGGGCGGCTCGGACCTGCCCGACCTCAACGCCGAATTCAACGCCGAGCCGCACGTGCGCGGCACCTGCTCCATGGCCCGCACGAACTTCCCGCACTCGGCCAACTCGCAGTTCTTCATCTGCTTCGGCGACGCCCGCTTCCTCGACAAGCAGTACACCGTCTGGGGCAAGGTGACGGAGGGCATGGACGTCGTCGACACCCTCAACAAGGGCGAGCCGCCGCGCTCCCCCGACAAGATCGTCAAGGCGACCGTCTCGGCCGCCTGAGCCGGTCGGACGTTCACGTCTGGGAGGGTCCGCGCGTCAGGCGTGCGGGCCCTCCGTCGCGTTCGGGGCGGACCGCGTTCCCGGTGTCGCGGCGGGGGCAGTCGATCCATGCGAGTCGATCCATGAACGCCGCCACGCTCCCCCCGCGCGACCTGCTCCTGGCGCTCGCCGTGGTGGCGGTGTGGGGCACGAACTTCGTCGTCATCCGCATCGGCCTCGACCACCTGCAGCCCCTGCTGTTCGCGGGCCTGCGCTTCCTTCTCGCCGCCCTGCCGGGCGTGTTCCTCGTGCGCCGGCCGGCGGCGTCCTGGGGGAATCTCGCGGCCTACGGCCTCCTCATCGGCGCCGGTCAGTTCGGCCTGCTCTTCATCGCCCTGCGCAGCGAGATCGCGCCCGGCCTCGCCTCCCTGGTGGTGCAGGTGCAGGTGTTCTTCACCATCGGCCTGTCCATCCGCCTGACGGGCGAGCGGGTCAGGGGCCATCAATGGGCCGCGATGGCGCTCGCGGTGGCGGGCATCCTCGTGATCGCCGTCCACACGGACGCCGCCACCACGCCGCTCGGCCTCGGCCTCGTGATCCTCGCCGGCCTGAGCTGGGCCTGCGGCAACATGGTGGCGCGGGCGAGCGGGGTGCGCAACATGCTCCCCTATGTGATCTGGGGCAGCCTGTTCTCGGCGCCGCCGCTGCTCGCCCTGTCCCTCGCCCTGGAGGGCTGGGACGCCATCCGCGACGGCGTGGTGCGGGCGGATGCCGCCACCTGGGCCGCCGTGCTGTGGCAATCCGTCGGCAACGCCCTGTTCGGCTACGCCGTCTGGGGCTGGCTCCTGGCGCGCCACCCCGCCGCCCTTGTGACGCCCATGGCCCTTCTGGTCCCGGTCTTCGGCATGGGCGCCTCCGCCCTGTGGCTCGGCGAATCCCTGCAGCCCTGGAAGCTCGGCGCCGCCGCCCTCGTCATGGGCGGGCTCGCCCTCGGCGTGCTCTATCCGCGCTGGCGCCGCGGCTGAGTCGAAAGCCCATCCGAGACGCGCGCCTCGGCCGCCGCGAGATCCTCCGGCGTGTTGATGTTCCAGAACGGATCGAGGGGCTCGGCCGGCCACGCCACCGGAACCGCGCCATGGGCACGCAGGAAGGCCCCGACCCGCCGCTCGCCCCGAACCACCAGGAAATCATGGAGCGCCGCCCGCAGGGCCACGGGCCAGAGGGCCACGGTGAAATGCTCGCGCCCGTTCGAGGCCGCCATGGCGATGGACGGGCCGGCGATGGACGGGCCGGCGATGGACGGGGCGGCATTGGAGGCCTCGCCCACGGCCTCGGACAGGCGGGCGACGAGGTCGGCGGGCAGGAACGGCGCGTCGCCGGTGACGCTCGCCACGTGGTCCACTCCCGGATGCAGGCGGGCGGCGTGGTCGAGGGCGGCGAGAATCCCCGCGAGGGGGCCGGGATTCTCCGGAACGCCATCGGGCACGACGGGACCGGGAAACCCGGCGAACCGCGCCGGATCGCCGTTGGCGTTGAGGATGAGCCCGGCTCCGCATTGGGGCGCGAACCGCTCCGTCACCCGGTCGAGGAGGGTGCGGCCGCCGAGGGTCCGCAGGGCCTTGTCGCCGCCGCCCATGCGCCGCGACAGGCCGCCGGCGAGGACGACGCCCAAGACGGCGCCCGAGACGGCGCCGGGCGCGGACGTCATTCGATGACGATGCGGGGCGCCGCGCGGGGGGCCGAGACGCCGTTGAGGTTCGCCCACAGCTTGGCGGCGATGTCGCGGTAGACCCGGGCGTGCGGCCCGTCGGGATCGACGGCCACCACCGGGCGGCCCGCGTCCGAACTCTCGCGGATGGTCATGTTCAGGGGCACCTCGCCGAGGAACGGCACCTCGAGGCGGGCGGCCTCGTCGCGGGCGCCGCCATGGCCGAAGATGTGCGAGGCGTGGCCGCAATTGGGGCAGACGAAGGTCGCCATGTTCTCGATGACGCCGAGGATCGGCACCGCGACCTTGCGGAACATGGTGACCCCGCGCCGGGCGTCGATGAGGGCGAGATCCTGCGGGGTCGAGACGATGACGGCGCCCGACAGGGGTGTGGCCTGCGCCATGGTGAGCTGGGCGTCGCCGGTGCCGGGGGGCATGTCGACCACGAGGATGTCGAGCTCGCCCCAGGCCACCTCGCGCAGCATCTGGGTGATGGCCGACTGGACCATGGGCCCGCGCCAGATCATCGCCGTCTCGGCCTCGATGAGGAAGCCGATGGACATCACCTTGATGCCGTAGCCCTCCATGGGGGCGAGCAGGCGCTCCTCGATGACCTTGGGCTTGCCCGACAGGCCGAAGAGCTTGGGCACCGAGGGGCCGTAGATGTCCGCGTCGAGGAGCCCCACCTTCAGGCCCTGCGCGGCGAGCGCCAGGGCGAGGTTGCAGGCGGTGGTGGACTTGCCGACCCCGCCCTTGCCGGAGGCCACCGCGACGATGTGGCGGACCCCCGGCAGGGCCGGGCCCGTGCGCGGCGGCTGCGGGGCCGGCGGCCGGCCGGGAGCCGGGGGTGCCACGGGCGGCGTGTGGCCCTGGGACGGGTGGTTGGGGCCGCGCTCCGAGGTGAGGCTCGCGAACACGCCCGAGACCCCGGGCGTGGCGAGGATCGCGCCCTCGGCCCGGCGGCGGATCGGCTCGAAGCGCTCGGCCTCGCTCGGATCGATGAGGATCGAGAACATCACCCGGCCCGTCGCATCGACGACCACCTGGGACAGGCGGCCGGAGGCGGGCAGGGTGGTGCCGCCGGCATCGACCGTGACGGCCGACAGGATCTTGAGGACATCGTCGCGGGTGATCGCCAACACTCGGGCTCCTTGGCGCAACGGGCGGGCGGGCCCGGGCCGGACGCGAAATCGGGCGGCGCTCGTCCGCCCCCGTCGGGGACGTCGCGCGCATGTGCGCAGAAGGGGACAGCATGGGGACGCCGCCAGCGCAACCCCGCACCGCGCGTCCCATCACCGCGAGGTGCGGAATCGGGTCGTCCGAAACCCGCGAAATCCGAAACAAAAGCGAAGCTCGCCCGTTGTGCCCTCGAACCGGTCGCGGGGCCCCCGGGGGTGCCGCGTCCGGATGCGTCGAGACCGAGTCGGAGATTCCAACCCCATGCATCAGGGCAACCACCGCGATCACGAAGGCGCCAAGAAGCTCTTCGCCCTCATCAAGGACATCAAGGTCGCGATGATGACCACCGCCGACCCGGACGGGAAGCTCTACAGCCGCCCGATGTGGTGCCAGGATGCGGACGAGAACGGCGACCTGTGGTTCTTCTCCAAGCTGCACTCGCCGAAGACCGCCGAGATCAGCAAGGACAACCAGATCAACCTCGCCTATTCCGACCCGTCGAGCCAGACCTACGTCTCCATCGCCGGCAAGGCCGAGATCGTCACCGACCAGGCGGTCATCGACAGCAAGTGGTCCGAGAGCCTGAAGACTTGGTTCCCCAACGGCAAGGACGACCCGGAAGTGGCGCTGATCCGCGTCCATCCGGAGAAGGGCGAATACTGGGACAGCCCCAACGCCACGGCGCTGCACATCTACGGCTACGTGAAGGCCGCGCTGACCGGTGAATCGCCCAAGACCGAGACCAAGAAGGTCGATCTCGCCTGAGTCTCTTTTGATCCGACCGATGGAAGGGGCGGCGCACCGGACGGTGCGCCGCCCCTTCCACGTTCCGGCATCGCATGCCCGATTGACTCGCGGCCGAGGCCCATGCGCTCTGTGCGGGTGAGCGGGCGCGTGGTCCCGCGCCGGACCGTGCCCGACATGCTCGACCTCGCCACGCGGGTGTACAACCACAACTTCCAGATCGACCCCATCGTGCGGTCGCTCCTCGACACCGATTTCTACAAGTTGCTGATGGCGCAGTCGATCTTCCGGCGCCGTCGCGACGCCCGGGTCACGTTCGGCATCCAGAACCGCTCGCGGAGCGTGCGGCTCGCCGAGTTCGTCGATGCCGGGGAATTGCGCGAACAGCTCGACCACGCCCGCACCCTGACCCTGAGCCGGGGCGAGTCGACCTGGCTGCGCGGCAACACCTTCTACGGCCAGCGCCAGATGTTCGCGCCCGATTTCATGGACTGGCTCGAGGCGTTCCGCCTGCCCGAATACGAACTCGAGGCGCGGGACGGGCAGTACGTGCTCACCTTCCACGGCCCGTGGATCGAGACCACGATGTGGGAGGTGCCGGCGCTCGCCATCCTCAACGAGCTGCGGGCGCGCGGCGTCGTGCGCCACATGGGCAAGCTCGAACTCCAGGTGCTGTATGCCCGCGCCATGACCCGGGTGTGGGAGAAGATCGAGCGCTTGGCACGCCTGCCGGATCTCTCCATCGCGGATTTCGGTACGCGCCGGCGCCACGGCTTCCTGTGGCAGGACTGGTGCGTCGAGGCCATGCGGGCGGGCTTGGGCGACCGGTTCCTCGGCACCTCGAACTGCCTCATCGCCCTGCGCCGCGAAGTCGAGGCGGTCGGCACCAACGCCCATGAGCTGCCGATGGTGTATTCGGCCCTGGCCGACGACGACGAGGCCCTGGCGCGGGCCCCCTACGACGTGCTGGCCGACTGGCAGCAGGATTACGCCGGCAACCTCCTGGTGATGCTGCCCGACACCTACGGCACCAGCGGCTTCCTCGCCGACGCGCCCGAGTGGATGAACGCCTGGACCGGCATCCGCATCGACTCGAAGGAGCCCATCGCGGGGGGCGAGGAGGCCATCGCGTGGTGGCGGTCCCGGGGCTGCGACCCCCGCGAGAAGCTGGCGATCTTCTCCGACGGGCTCGACGTCGAGACCATCGAGGCCATCCACGCGCATTTCCACGGCCGCATGCGGATCGGCTACGGCTGGGGCACCCTGCTCACCAACGACTTTCGCGGGCTGGTGCCGGACGGGCGCCTCGATCCCATCTCCATCGTCTGCAAGGTGATCTCGGCGGACGGACGGCCCACGGTGAAGATCTCCGACAACCCATCGAAGGCCATCGGACCGGAGGACCAGATCGCCCGCTATCGCCGGGTGTTCGGCGTGGCCGACGCGCCGGCGATGCCGGTCCTCGTGTGAGGCGGGCTCACCCCTCCGCCCCCTGGACGATGACGCCGTACCAGCCGAGGCCCGCATAGGTCTCGTAGCCCGGCGTGCGGTGGAACGCCGTGACGGCGCCCGAACGGGAATCGCGGTCGGCGCCGCTCGCGCGGCCCGCCGGCTGGAGGCGCAGGGTCTCCTCCAGCACGCCGCGCCCGTCGGAGGCCGCCAGCACCCGGCACCGCGCGTCGACGAGGAGCACGCGGGTCCGGTCCCGATCCTCCGGCGCCACCCGGACGCCCTCCACGATGGCGCGCGCCTGCGCCTCCCAGTCGAAATGGATCGCCAGCACGCCGACGGGCCGCCCGCGGCTCGCGCCGCCCGCCCGGATCCCGGCGCAGTAGGTCGCCACCTGGGCGTGGCCGAGAAGCCCCTGCCGCGCGACGTCGGCGGCCACGTAGGAATCGCCGTCCGGCAGGCCGGCGGCCTCGCGGAACCACGGCTCGGCCGAGACGTCCCGGCCGACCACGTCGCGGAACCGCGACGGGCGGCCGTGCGCCAGGACGATGCCCTCGGGCGAGCACAGCCACAGGTCGAGATACACCGTGTAGGCGTCGAGGATCACCCCGAGGCGGGCCGTCGCGTGGGCTGCCCGGTCGGGGGAGGGGGCGGTGGCGCAGTCCACCAGGGCCGCGTCGGTGGCCCACCAGCGCACGTCGCAGGTGCGCTCATAGAGGTTGCGGTCGACGAGTTCGACGGCGTTGAGGGCGAGATCGATGAGGCGGTCGTCGCGGGTGCGGGTCGATAGGTTCTCGAACCGGGCCTGCAGCCCGGCGATCCGGTCGGACAGCTCGGCCTCCAGGGCCCGGGCGATGCCCTCGACCTCGTCGCCGACGGCGCGAACCTCCTGGGCGACCACGGCGAAGCCGCGCCCCATCTCGCCCGCCCGCGCCGCCTCGATGAGGGCGTTGAGGGCGAGGATCTTGACCTGTCCGGTGATGCCCTGGATGCGGCGGCTCTTCTCCGAGGAGATGCGCTTGAGTTCGGCCATCTCCGCCGCGACGCCGCGCAGGCCGGTCCCGGGGCCTCCGGCCGGCGCCGGCGCCGCCATGGTCCCGTGCAGGAGGCTCAAACCCGACATCCGTCCCTCGTTGGTCTTCTACCAAGCGGCGCCATGATCCCCAAACACACTTAAGATCCGATTAAATCACGCCCCCCATCACCTTGCTTGCGGTGCCGTCGCGCCGAAGTACTGGTACACGCCGAAAGGGCCGCGCGACGAATTGGCAAAGACGGAACAGTTCAAGCACAGATCCGGACGTGAGCCGGACAAAGCGAATCCCGCCGTCGCACGGGGCATCGCGGACAAGATCAGGCAAGGACACCCGGATGCGGATCGATCTCAACGCGGATTTGGGCGAAGGCTACGGCGCCTACACCCTGGGCGACGACGCGGCGCTCCTCGACATCGTCACCTCGGCCAACGTCGCCTGCGGTTTCCACGCGGGCGATCCGGCCATCATGGTCGCCACCGCCCGGGCCGCGAAGGCGCGCGGCGTGGCGCTCGGCGCCCATCCGGGCTTCGACGACCTGCGCGGCTTCGGGCGCCGGACGATCCGTGCCGCCCCCGCCGAGATCGAGGCGGACATCGCCTACCAGATCGGCGCCCTCCAGGCCTGCGCGGCCCTCGCCGGCCACCGCGTCACCCACGTGAAGGCGCACGGGGCCCTCGCCAACCTGTCGAACGCCGAGGACGGCGTCGCCCGGGCCATCGCGGCGGCCGTGCGCGCCGTCGATCCCGGCCTCGTCGTCGTGGTGATGCCGGGGCTCGCCGCCGAACGGGCGGCCGAGGCCCTCGGCCTGACGGTGGTGCGCGAAATCTACGCCGACCGCGCCTACGCGGAGGACGGGCAGCTCGTGCCCCGCAACCGGCCGGGCGCGGTGATCACCGACGCGGCCGCCGTGGCCGAGCGCACCCGCCGCATGGTGGAGGACGGCGCGCTCCTCACCCTGTCCGGCCGCCGCATCCCCGTCGCCATCGACACGGTCTGCGTCCACGGCGACGATCCGCACGCGGTGGCGACCGCCCAGGCCGTGCGGGGGGTCCTGCAGGCGGCGGGCGTCACCCTGGCGCCGTTCGTGTCCTGATCACGGACCCGCGATCCGGACGCTGCCCGCGAGGGATCGTTTTGCGGCGCCGCACCGTTCCCCCGACGCGGCGCCCCGTCCGAGGGCGGCCGGCGTAGCGTCGAAACGGAACCGGCATGGCGACGAGATCCACCACCAGACCCCCGCTGGTCCCGCCGCGTCCGACCCGGATCGCCGCCGCCGGGACGCCGGCGCCCACGGTGACCTCGCCCCTCATCATCGCGGCCCTCATCGTGACGGGCCTCTATGTCGGGCGCGACGTCCTCATTCCCATCGCCATCGCGATCCTGCTGTCCTTCGTCCTCGGCCCCCTGGTGAACCTGCTGCGGCGCTGGCACCTCGGGCGCTTCCTGTCGGTGGCCGCCTCGGTGCTGATGACCCTCAGCGTCGTGGGCGCCCTGGGCGCGCTCATCGGCGTGCAGCTCGCCGACATCGCCGGCGACGTGCCGCGCTACCGCACCACCATCGAGCGCAAGGTCGAGGGCCTGAAGGACACCCCGGCCGGCCGCATGGCCGACTACGTCGCCGGCATCGGCCGGACCATGCACGCGGACAGCCCGAAGCCCGAGCCGAAGCCGGAGCCCAGACCCGACGCCGCCCCGGCCGCGCCGCCGCCCGAGAAGGCGATCCTCGTGGAGGTGAAGGACCGGGCGCCCGACGCCCTGACCATGGCCGGCACCCTGCTGTCGCCGATCCTGCATCCGCTCGCCACCATCGGCATCGTCTTCGTGGTGCTGCTGTTCCTGCTGATGCAGCGCGAGGACCTGCGCGACCGCATGATCCGGCTCGCCGGTTCGAGCGACCTCCACCGCACCACCGTCGCCATGGACGACGCGGCCAAGCGCCTGAGCCGCTACTTCCTCGTCCAGCTCGCCCTGAACGCCTCCTTCGGCCTCGTCGTGGGCATCGGCCTCTACGTCATCGGCGTTCCGAGCCCGGTGTTGTGGGGCATCTTCTCGGCCCTCATGCGCTTCGTGCCGTATATCGGCGCCTTCGTGTCGGCCCTGTTTCCCCTGGCCCTGGCGGCGGCCGTCGATCCGGGCTGGTCCATGGTGATCGAGACCCTGATCCTGTTCGCGATCCTGGAGCCCCTCGTCGGCCACTTCATCGAACCGATGCTGTACGGCCACTCCACCGGCATGTCGCCGTTCGCCGTCCTCGTCTCGGCCCTGTTCTGGACCTGGCTGTGGGGGCCCGTCGGCCTCCTGCTATCGACGCCGCTCACCGTCTGCCTCGTGGTGCTGGGGCGCCACGTCGACAAGCTCGAATTCCTCGACGTGCTGTTCGGCGACCGGCCGGCCCTGACGCCGGTGGAGAACTTCTACCAGCGCATCCTCGCGGGCGACCCCGACGAGGTGCAGGAGCACGCCGACCTCATCCTCAAGACCTGCCCCCTCGCGGCCTATTACGACGAGGTGGTGATCAAGGGCCTCGAACTCGCCGCCCGCGACGCGGCGCGGGGCGTCCTCACCACGGAGCAGAAGGCCGACATCCGCCAGAGCCTGGCCGGCCTCGTCGAGGATCTGGCCGAGCGGGAGGACGAGGCCGCCGGGCCCGCCACCGCGAATGCGGCCTGGGGCGGGGAGGGGACCGTCCTTTGCGTGTCGGGGCGCAGCTTCGTCGACGAATCCGCCTGCGCCATCCTGGCCCAGCTCCTGCGGCGGCGCGGGATCGGCGCCCGCACGGTGCCGTTCGCGGACCTCGCCCGGGCGCGGATCGATGCGTTCGATCCCGGCCCGGCGCGCCTCGTGTGCATCGTCTCGACGGCCATCAGCGGGGAGCCGACCCACCTGCGGCGCCTGGCCGAACGCCTGCGGCGCAAGCTGCCCCGGGCCCACATGGTGGTCGGCCTGTGGCAGGCCGACGAGAGCGGCCTCGACGAGGAGACCCAGCGTAGGGCCATCCCGGCGGACATGCACGTCACCTCCCTGCGCGGTGCCGTCGAGGCCATCATGGCGGCGGCCGACCCCGCCACCCCCGATCCCGTCGACGCGGCCCCTCCGGCCGGTGCCGCCGTGCCGGTCCGATCGCCGCTCGGGGCTTGACGGCGGGCCGCCGCGTCCGCTTCGCTGCGGCCCTGGTGCCAGGAGCCTTCGCGATGGCTAGAGAGGTGCCCCGGCCCGAGAGTCACCTCGGCCGGGGAAGCGCCTCGGCCCGGAAGGCGCCTCGGCCAGCCTGGAAGCCCCGAGGGAATTTCCGATGAGCGTCGTCGATCTCGCGCGGTTCATGGACGATCTCGCCACCGAATCGGGGCAGGCGATCCTGCCGTTCTTCCGCGCCGCCTTCGGCCTGGACGACAAGGGCCACGGCAGCGGCACCTTCGACCCGGTGACGGAGGCCGACCGGGCGGCAGAGGTGATCCTGCGCGGCCTGATCCGCCGCACCTTCCCGACCCACGGCATCCTGGGCGAGGAGTTCGGCTCGGAGAACCTTGAGGCCGAATGCGTCTGGGTGCTCGACCCCATCGACGGCACCCGCGCGTTCATCGCCGGCCTGCCGACCTGGGGCACCCTCATCGGCCTCACCCGCCACGGCGTCCCCGTGCGGGGCCTGATGCACCAGCCCTATCTCGGCGAGCGCTTCTCCGGTGACGGCGCCACGGCGCGGCTGCGCTCGGCCCGGGGCGAGCGGGTTCTCCGCACCCGGCGCGGCACGGCCCTGAAGCACGCGCTGCTCGCCACCACCGACCCGCGCCTGTTCGCGGACGGCCCCGAGCGCGACGGCTTCGCCGCCATCGAGGCGGCCGTGCGGATGTCGCGCTACGGCACGGATTGCTACGCCTATTGCATGCTGGCGGCAGGCCAGATCGACCTCGTGGTGGAGGCGGGGCTCAAGCCCTACGACATCGTCGCCCTCATCCCCATCGTCGAGGGGGCCGGCGGCGTCATCACCGCCTGGGACGGCGGCCCGGCCGCGCCGGGCGGCCGCATCGTCGCGGCGGGCGACCGGGCACTCCACGCCGAGGCCCTGCGCCTTCTGAATCCGTAAGGTTCAGGCGCCGGTGGAGGCCCCGGCCGGCTCCTCCGCCGCGACGACGGTTCCGGGCACGAACGCGTCGAACGCCGCCCAGAAATCGTCCCGGATGGCGTCGGCCTCGGACAGGATCTCGTGGCGGGCACCGGGCAGGACGAGGATGTGCGCCCCGCGCACCAGACGGGCGAAGCGCTCCGTCGCCCGCGTCTCGCAGACCGGGTCCGCCCCGGCGCCGACGATGAGGGCCGGGATCGCGATCGCGGCGGCCACCCGCCGGTCGCGCAGGCGCGCCATGGTGCGGAAGGCGCCGGCCAGCCACGCGATGGTCGGATCGCCCACCGCCCCGGCGCCGACGGCCCGCGCCGCCTCGGCGTTGCGGGCGTAGCGTAAGGGGTCCGTCGAGAGACGGTTGCGGGCGAACGGCTTGGTGGCGATGGAGGTCGGCGCCCCGAACGGGATGTAGCGCCGCCCCAGGCCGAGGCGGTGGAGGAACCGGGCCAGGGCCGAGGCGCCCGCGGGCCAGCGCACCATGCGCAGGGCGAGCATGGGCGCCACGGTGACGATCCGACTGAACGGCAGCCAGCCCTCGTGGGCCCCCGTGAAGGCCACGGCCCCGCCCATGGAATGGGCGAGGGCGATGTGCGGAAGCGGCATCAGGGGCCGGAGGACCGCGTCCTCGACGGCCGCGAGGTCGCGGCGGTAATCGTCGAAGCGGGCGACGTGGCCCTTGTGCGGGTCGGCGACCTGGCGCTGCGATTCGCCCTGGCCGCGCCAGTCGAACGCCACGACGGAAAAACCGCGCCCGCGCAGATCCTCGATCGTCTCGTAATACTTCTCGATGAACTCGGCCCGGCCCTGGAGGAGGCACACGGTGCCCTTCACCAGGCGGGTGGTCGGGCGCCAATGGGCCACCCGGAGTTCGACGCCGTCGTCCGTGCGGACCGCCTTGAGGGCGCCGCCGGGCGGGACCGGATTGTCGGGTGTGGAGCCCAGCGTCAGCATCGATGGATCCTCCTGCGGCGGGCCCGTGCCCGCCGGGCCATCCCTTCTGCCATGCCATTCCTTCCGCCGTGTCACCGGACCGAAAAATTTCGAGAAAACGTCGCGAACGGCGGGATCCAGGCTCTTGCGAGGACAAACACCCCCGCCAATATCATGGAGGCACCGGCCGTTACGGCGGTGCGACAGGTCCGGCCCTCGGGCGGACCAGACTTCAGCATGTTGCTTCTTATGGAGAATATGTCATGCGTCAGTTCGATCTTGCTCCCCTCTATCGCTCCACCGTCGGCTTCGATCGCCTGTTCTCGGCCCTCGATCAGTACGTCGCCGCCGATCCGGCGCCGACCTATCCGCCCTACAACATCGAGCGCACCGGCGAGACCGCCTACCGGATCACCGTGGCGGTCGCGGGCTTCACGGATGCCGACCTTTCCATCGAGGTCAAGGAGAACGCCCTGACCCTGAAGGGCGAGCGGGCGTCCGATCCCGACAAGCCGGTGACGTTCCTGCACCAGGGCATCGCCGCGCGCGCCTTCGAGCGCCGCTTCCAGCTCGCGGACTACGTCCAGGTGACGGGCGCGGTGCTGGAGAACGGCCTCCTCCACATCGATCTCGTCCGCGAGATCCCGGAGGCGAAGAAGCCGCGCCGGATCCAGATCGCCACCGGGCGGGCCTCGGCCACGCCGACCATCGAGGGTTCGGTGCAGCAGGCGGCGTAAGCGCCGCCCCGGTCCGACCCTGAGGAGCGCCCCGGCCGAACGGCCGGGGCGTTTTGCCGTCCGCTCAGAAGTCGTCGAGCCAGTTGCGGCTCGGTTCCTTGCAGCGATAGCCGACGAAGCAGCGGGGCGTGTCGCCCGCCGGCACGAAGGCCGGGATCGTGATCTCGGTGACCTCGCAGAAACTGCGGTCGCGCACGAAGCGGTCGTAGGTCTGCCCGCCCGTGCCGAGCACCACGCCGCCCTCGCGGCCGACGATGGCCTTCGCCTGCCCGCAGCTCATGGCGGTGGTGGACGGCCGCTGGGCGAGAGCGGGACTGGCCGCGCCGACGCAGAGCAGCACGAGAAGCATGCGCGTCATGATGGGATCCCCAGGCCGCCCCGGATCGGGCAGCCGTCGGGCAAACGTGCGAGCGCGTCACGTGATCCCGTGACGCGTGAGCGCGCCGCTTCAGAGATCGCCGAAGATGAGCTGGCCCTGCGGGCTCGGGCGCCGGGCCGGAGCACCCGGTCGCGGGGCGGGCTTCGCCGTGCGCTTCACCGGCGGCCGCTTCGCCGCCGGCTCGGCCCGCAGACGGGCCTTCGCCCGGTCGCGGGCGACGGCCTCGGGGGCGTTGGGATCGTCGTCGAGCCACTTGCCGCGCTTGATCACCTCGTTGACCCGGCCCTGGTTGACGCCGACCTTGAAGGCGATCTCCTGCTGGGTCATCCCCGTGGACGCGTGGAGATCGAGGATCGCCCGGGCGAGTTCGGGGGTCATCTTCTGGCCCGTGAGGCGCCGGGCGGGCTTGATGGTGCGGGTGGCGCGGTCGCGTTCGCGCAGGCGCTCCAGCAGGGCGAGCGCCATGAGCATCCCGTGCTCCCGCAGCGACTCCTCGAATTCCTTCAACGTCGCCATGCTGGCTTCCTTGCCGGTGCCGGATTTCGAACTCGGAATCCGGGACCGCCACACAAACGTGCCGCACGCCTTGGAGTTGCGCGCGACGGGAGCGGAATGGTTGAGCCTCATCCCGCGGCCTGACAACCGGCGGGAGCCGTCATCCACCGGTATTCGCGGGTCCTCCGGCCGGGTTGGTCTCGGGCGTCACCTTCGGATACACCCCGTCTCCACCCGCCGAAACCCAGATCCGCCGAACCCCAGGACGCCGCCAGCGATGATCAGCCCGATCGTTTCCGTCTCCCGCGAGGGTTCGGCCCCCGACGCGCCGTCCCTCGTCGAGGCACTCGAAGGCGGCGCGGTCCTGATGTTCCCGGACCTCGACTTCCCGTTCAGCCCGTTCGAGGAACGCTTCGTCGAGCGGCCCTTCGCCGACGGCAAGGCCAAGAACGTCAACATCCGGGG
>Ga0182231_1000006_pt1 | contig 121144 bp, 116 predicted proteins | sample G6R1MG_29_FD_129667 | JGI IMG/M metagenome (GOLD analysis project Ga0182231, IMG submission 129667) | Miscanthus phyllosphere microbial communities from Michigan, USA - G6R2_NF_07NOV2016_LD1 MG | ecosystem: Host-associated > Plants > Phyllosphere > Phylloplane/Leaf | place: USA: Michigan...
GCCGCCACGAAGGCGCGGCGGATGCGCCGGCCCTCTTCCGTGCGGATCGGGATGTTCTGCAGGTTCGGGTCCGACGAGGACAGCCGGCCCGTGGTGGTGGCGGCGAGCGAGAACGAGGTGTGGACCCGGTCGGTCTCGCGGTCGGCGTGCTGCTGCAGCGAATCCGTGTAGGTGGATTTCAGCTTGGCCAACTGGCGCCATTCGAGAATCTTCTTCGGCAGCTCGTGCCCGGCCTGGGCCAGTTCTTCGAGCAGGGTGGCGGGTGTCGCCCACTGGCCGGACGGCGTCTTCTTCGCGCCGGGCAGTCCCATCTTGCCGAACAGGATGTCGCCGATCTGCTTCGGGGACGACACCTGGAATTTTTCGCCGGCGTCGTCCTGGATCTCCTCCTCGAGGCGCACGAGGATCTGCGAGAAATCACCGGACAGGCGGCTCAGCATGTTGCGGTCGACGCGGATGCCGCGCGCCTCCATGCGGGCGACCACCGACACCAGGGGGCGCTCCAGGGTTTCGTAGACGGTGACGCGCTTCTCGGCGGCGAGGCGGGGCTTCATCATCCGCCACAGGCGCAGGGTGACGTCGGCGTCCTCGGCCGCGTAGGCCGTGGCGCGGTCGAGGGGCACCCGGTCGAAGGTGGTTTTCGCCTTGCCGGTGCCGGCCACGTCCGCGAAGGTGATGGGCTGGTGGCCGAGATGGCGGCGGGCGAGTTCGTCCATGCCGTGCCCGCCCTTGCCGGCATCGAGCACGTAGGAAATCAGCATGGTGTCGTCGAACGGCGCCACGTCGATGCCGTAGCGGGTGAGCACGGCGAGGTCGTATTTCAGGTTCTGGCCGACCTTGAGCACGCCCGGGTTTTCGAGGAGCGGCTTCAACCGGGCGATCACCACTGCCGCGTCGATCTGGCCGGCGGCCGGCTGGAACACGTCGGTGGCGGCCTTCGCGTCGCCGAACAGGTCGCCCTCGGTCGCCTTCACCGGATCGAGGTGGCGCAGCGGAATGTAGGCCGCACGTCCGGGGGCGACGCAGAGCGAGATGCCGACGAGGTTGGCGTTGATGGCGTCGAGCGCGTCGGTCTCCGTGTCGACGGCGACGACGCCCGCATCCTCGGCCTCGGCGATCCAGGCGTCGAGCTGCTCGACGAGGCCGATGGTCTCGTAGGCCGCCGTATCGAACGGCTTGACGGATTCGGCGGCGCGCGCGCCCACGAGGTCGGCGGGCGTGGCCTCGGAGGAGCGGCGGGGCTTCGGCGCGACGTCCGGCAGGCCGAGATCGGCGAAGGGATCGATGTCAGGTCCGGCCCCGGAGTCGGAGGGTGCCGCGAACGGCGCTTCCTCGGCCTCCGCCCGCTGCGGCAGGAGAGCAGGATCGGGCTGAACCGCCTCGGGGTCGACGTGGAGCATCTGGGCGATGCGGCGCGTCAGGGTGTTGAACTCCATGGCCTTGAGGAAGCCGACGAGCTTCTGCGGATCGGGCTTCGGCAGCCGCAGATCATCGAGGGGCACCGGGACAGGCACGTTCTCCTCCAGCGCCACGAGACGCCGCGAGAGCCGGGCCTGATCGATGCTGGCGAGCAAGGTCTCGCGCCGCTTGGGCTGCTTGATCTCGCCCGCCCGCTCCAGGAGCTGTTCGAGGCTGCCGTATTCCTTGATGAGGCTGGCTGCCGTCTTCAAACCGATGCCGGGCACGCCCGGCACGTTGTCGGAGGTGTCGCCGATAAGGGCCAGGGCGTCGCCGATCTGCTCCGGCTCCAGCCCTTCCCACTTGGCGATGATGGCGTCGCGGTCGAGGTTGCGCTCGGGGCGGTGGCCGGGCTTGCCCTTGGTGCCGGACTCGAAGTCGTAGAACCGCACCAGGGGCCCGACGAGCTGCATCAGGTCCTTGTCGGAGGACACGATGATGACGCCGGCACCCCGCGCTTCCGCCTGGCGCGAATAGGTGGCGATGAGGTCGTCCGCCTCGTAGCGGATGAGTTCGATGGGCTGGAGACCGAAGGCGCGCACGGCGTCGCGCATGAGCGGCATCTGGCGCTTGAGATCGTCGGGCGCGTCCGGCCGGTGGCCCTTGTAGTCGGGGAAGAGTTCCTTGCGGAACGACCCCTCCGACTTGTCGAACACGATGGCGAGGTGTGTGGGCATCACGCCCGCCGCCCCCTCCTGCACGAACTGGGCGATCTTGGTGCAGAACAATCGCACCGCCCCCGTGGGTAGGCCGTCGGAGGGGCGGGTGTTGTACTTCTGGTCCTGGTTGATCGACTGGAAGTAGGCCCGGAAGATGAACGACGAGCCATCGACGAGGATGATCTGATCGCCGGGGCCGACGGGCTTTTCGAAGGAGGCAGCGGTCATCGGTCAATCAAAGGAAGGAGAAAGGAAAAGGCGACGCCGCCACGGAGATCATTCGTCGGCTTGAAGTTCATTCCGGCATACGGCGAGAAGCTCCGGCAATGCCTCGTGTACGGTCCCCCATACGAGCCTTACCGAGACACTTTCGTATCGATGCCGGTAGACGTTCTCTGAATCCGCGATCTGGCGCCATGGGATATGCGCATTTCGAATTTGGATCTCTTCATCGACGCGCCGACTCGCCTCCGAGATGATCTCCAGGCAGCGCGTCACGCCGTAGAGTATGAGCCGGTTCTCGGCGAAATCTTCGAAGCTCAGATCTGCGGTGAATTCCTGAGCCGCTTCGACATTCTCGATGATGCCGAGGAGGGCGCGACGTCCACGCTCAGAAAGCATGAATCGCGTCGCGCTCGGCTCCGGGCCGCACGTGAGGCCTCAGCATCGAGCGCGTTGCGACGTCCACGTCGACGGGAAAAAGATCGGCGATGAACCTGAGCACGCCGACGTACCCGTAGACATCCCGAATGGTGGTCTCGTCGATGTCGATCATGACATCGAGATCGCTCCCGGCATGCTGCTCGCCGCGCGCGACGGAGCCGAAGAGGGCAGCGTGCAGAACACCCTGCTCACGCAACTCGGCCTCGTGCGCGCGAAGAATGTCGAGGGCTGTGCTACGGTCCATGCGCCGACCTTACTCGAAATCAAGACCGGGCTGAAGAGCCCCCGCTCAGCCCGCCGCCCCCACCGTATCGGCCATCCTCGCGTCGCGGGTACCGAGCGGCTGCGCGGGGCCGCGCGTGGTGTCGACCTCGGTCTGATGCTCCATCTCGGCGTTGATCTCCGCGCCCACGAGCACGATGGTGGTGGAGATCCAGATCCAGGTCATGAAGCCGATGGCCGCCCCCAGCGAGCCGTAGGTCTCGTTGTACTTGCCGAAATTGGCGACGTACCATGAGAAGCCGAGCGATGTGACGAGCCAAGCGACGCCCGCGATGGCGCTGCCCCAGGTCACCCAGCGCCAGCGCGGCGCATCGCGGCTCGGGCCGTAGCGGTAGAGCATGGCGAGACCGCCCAGCACCGCGAGGAGCAGCACCGGCCAGCGCAGGAGCGCGATGTACCAGGCCTCGGTGCTCAAACCGACGACCCCGATCACCGCCGGCACCACGACGATGCCGACCAGCGCCAGGACCACGAACAGCAGCGCCCCGGCGGTGAAGGCGAGCGAACGCAGGTTGAGCCAGACGAAGTTGCGGCGCTCGCGCTCCTCGTAGACCACGTTGAGGGCGGCAAACACCGCCTTCATGCCGCCGTTTGCGCTCCACAGCGACAGGGCGATGCCGGAAAACAAGGTGAGCCCGAGGGTGGTGTCGCCCTTCTCGGCGATGCGCTTGACCTGATCGCCGACGATCTCGAGGGCGCCCGACGGCATGATGCCCTGGAGGTTCTGGAGATGGTCGTTGATGGTGGCGACGTCGGCGAACAGGCCGTAGCAGGAGACCAGCGCCGCAACCGCCGGGAAGATCGCCAGCAGCACGTAGAAGGTCACGCCCGCGGCCACCGATACGATGGCGTTCTCGGAGATGTCGTGGAACACGCGCAGGCCGATATCCTTCCAGCCCGTGGCGGGAATTTCCGAGGGCCGGGCCGCCTGTCGGCCCCGCTCGGGCTCGGCGCGCGCCACGGCCCTGGCGTCGCCGCCCGCGTGGGAGGGCGAGGGCTCGCGGGTGGGGTCGGCGGGCATCGCGGGACGCCCGAGGCCCGCGCCGGCCGAGGTGCCTCGGCGGGGGAGCACGACGAGGCCGAGCAAAGCGGTCGCCAGCGCCAGGGTCCAGACCATCGTCGGACCGCTGTGCCCCACACCGGTGGCATCGGGGACGTCGTCGCGCTCTGCCATGCCGTGTCCTTTCGAGCGCCGCCCCGGGGGCACGGTACGCTGCCCCTCGACAACCGGCCCGGAGTCGCGGAAGTTTCACGGGAATGTGAATACCTCATCCAGCTGCCCCGGCGGGACATCCGGTCCCCGCCCGGGAGTGACCGACAGCACGGATTTTAACCATCCGCGTCGTTAGGAGGCTGGAACGGTGCTTGCCCCTGCCGGAAACACGCGCCAAGGGGCGACCGGTAGCCCGATCCCGCGCAACCTCGACAGGAGACCGACGCCCCGTGCCGCACGCGACCGAGCTGATCGCCATCATCGCCCTAGGCCTCGTGCTCGCCTTCGTGTGCGGGATGGCGGCGCAACGCCTGCGCTTGCCGCCCCTCGTCGGCTACCTCCTCGCCGGTGTCCTCGTCGGCCCCTACACGCCGGGCTTCGTCGGCAACAGTCAGCTGGCGAGCCAGCTCGCCGAGATCGGCGTGATCCTGCTGATGTTCGGCGTCGGCCTGCATTTCTCCATCAAGGACCTGATGGCGGTGCGCACCATCGCCCTGCCGGGCGCCATCGTGCAGATCGGGGCCGCCACCGCCATGGGCGGGGGCCTCGCCCTCGCCTGGGGCTGGGGCCTCGGCGCCGGCCTCGTCTTCGGCCTCGCCCTGTCGGTGGCGAGCACCGTGGTGCTCCTGCGTGCCCTGGAGGAACGGCGCCTGCTCGACAGCGACAAGGGCCGCATCGCGGTCGGCTGGCTCATCGTCGAGGATCTGGCGATGGTGCTGGCCCTCGTCCTGCTGCCGGCCCTGGCCCCGTCGCTCGGCGGTGTGGGGGACGGCGTTGCGCATCACGCGGGCGAGGGCAACATCTGGCTCACCCTCGCGCTGACGCTGGCCAAGGTCGCGGTCTTCGCCGTGGTGATGCTGGTGGGGGGGCGCCGGGTCGTGCCCTGGCTCCTCGATCAGGCGGCGCGCACGGGCTCGCGCGAATTGTTCACCCTCGCCGTCCTGGCCCTCGCCCTGGGCATCGCCTTCGGCTCCGCGGAACTGTTCGGGGTCTCGTTCGCGCTGGGCGCCTTCTTCGCCGGCATGGTGCTCGCCGAATCCGACCTCAGCCATCAGGCGGCGGCCGATTCCCTGCCCCTGCAGGACGCGTTCGCGGTGCTGTTCTTCGTCTCCGTCGGCATGCTGTTCGATCCCGGCATCCTCATCCGCGAGCCCCTCTCGGTGCTGGCGGTGCTGGGCGTGATCCTGGTCGGCAAGTCGGCGGCGGCGGTGGCCATCGTGCTGGCGTTCCGGCATCCGCTGGGCACGGCGCTCACCATCGCGGCGAGTCTCGCCCAGATCGGTGAGTTCTCGTTCATCCTCGTCAGCCTCGGCCTGTCGCTGAAACTCCTGCCGACGGAGGGGCGCGATCTCATCCTGGGCGGCGCGATCCTGTCCATCACCCTCAACCCGCTGTTCTTCGCCCTGACCGATTGGGTCGGGCGGTCCGTCGCAGCCCGGCCGAGGCTCGCCGCCCGCTTCGAGCGGCGCGGCGTGGACGCGCCGGCCGTCTCCCTCGAGGCGGTTTCCAAGCGCGGCCACGCCATCGTCGTCGGCTACGGCCGGGTCGGAAGCACCATCGGCAAGGCACTCAAGGCCTGGGACCTGCCCTACATCGTCGTCGACCGCGACCGCCGCAGGGTCCTGGATCTGCGCAAGGACGGCATCGAGGCGGTGTTCGGGGACGCCACGGCGCCCGGCATCCTGCACGCGGCCGACATCGAGGCGGCGCGGATCATCGTCATCGCGACACCCGAGCCGCATACGGCGCGCCGCCTCGTGGAACTGGCACGCGAGATGAGCCCGGGGATCGACACCCTGGTGCGAACCCATAGCGACACCGAGCGCCGCCATTTCGAGGAGCAGAGTGTGGGCCTCGTGCTCATGGCCGAGCGCGAACTCGCTTTCGGTATGACCCTCTACGCCCTGCGCAGCCTCGGCCTGAAGGAAGGCGACGCCCGCATCTTCGTGGACAGCACCCGCGTCGAGAGCCGTTCGGCCCCCATCGAGGCCGGCATCGACCACGGCGTGCCGGAACTCCGGCCCCACAAGGAGGATGCGACGGAGGGGTGAGACCGGGACCTATCCGCTGGAATCGCGGATCATCGCCTGGATGCGCGCCATCAGGGTGTCCACGGAGAACGGCTTGGTGATCATCGCCATCCCGGGCTCGAGGAAGCCCGCCGAGACGGCCGCGCTCTCGGCGTAGCCCGTGATGAACAGGACCTTGAGGTCGGGACGGGCCAGGCGGGCCTGATCGGCGAGTTGGCGCCCGTTGAGCCCCGGGAGGCCGACATCGGTGACGAGGAGGTCGATGTGGCCGGCCACGGCCAGGGCACGCAGGCCCGAGGGGCCGTCCACGGCCTGGATCGCCCGGTAGCCGAGATCGTGCAGCACCTCCATGATGACGTCGCGCACCACGGGCTCGTCCTCGACCACCATCACGGTCTGTCCGTCGCCACGCGACCGCGTCGCCACCGCGGCGTCCGGACCGGCCCCGTCGAGTTCGCCGCGATGGCGCGGCAGGTAGAGGGTGATGGTCGTGCCCTGCCCCACCACGCTCTCGATGCGGGTATGGCCGTCGGACTGACGAGCGAACCCGTAGATCATCGACAGGCCCAGCCCCGTGCCCTGCCCGAGAGGTTTCGTCGTGAAGAACGGATCGAAGGCCCGGGCGATCACTTCCGGCGTCATGCCGGTCCCGGTGTCGGAGACGCGGATGCGGACATACTCGGACCGATCGCCGGGCTTGCCGGATTCGGCCTCGTCCCAGCGCGCGTTGCCCGTGCGGATCGACAGGGTGCCGCCGCCCGGCATGGCGTCGCGGGCGTTGATGGCGAGGTTGAGGATCGCGTTCTCGAGCTGGTTCGGGTCGCACAGGGTCGGCCATAGGCCGGGATCGGTCTCGATACGCAGGTCGATGGATTCGCTGATGGTCCGGCGCAGCAGGTCCGACATGCCGACGATGAGGGCGTTGGCGTCGGTCGCGCGCGGGTCGAGGGGCTGGCGCCGGGCGAAGGCGAGGAGGCGGTGGGTCAGGGCCGCCGCCCGATTGGCCGAGGACATGGCGGCCTCGATATAGCGCTGCAGGTTCTCGTGGCGCCCCTGGGCCAGCCGGCTCTGCATCAGGTCGAGGGAGCCGACGATGCCGGTGAGCAGATTGTTGAAGTCGTGGGCGATGCCGCCGGTGAGCTGGCCCACCGCCTCCATCTTCTGCGACTGGCGCAAATCCTCCTCCATCCGCTCGCGCTCGGCGGCTTCCGCGCGCAGGCGCGCATTGGCCTCGGCCAGTTCCGCCGTGCGGGCGGCGACCTGCGCCTCCAGGGTGGCGCCCGCCTCGCGCAGCTGGCCGGCCTGGGCCTCGAGCTCGGCGTAGAGGGCGACCACGCCCCGGTTGGTCTCGGCGAGTTCGGCGTTGAGGCGCTGGGCTTCCTCCTCGCGCTCGGCGATCTCGGCGAGGCTGCGCAGGAGGGCCTGGTTCTGCTCGCGGATGGCCGCCTGGGGATCGGTGGGCTGGACCCGGGCGACGGCGTCGACCATGGCCGTCGCCTGCGGCGCGGTCAGGGCGGGGGTGCCCGCCGGCAGGCGCTTGGCGAGGGTGACGCGGGTGCCCCGGCCGGGCTCGGTCTCGAGGTCGAACCGGTCCATGAGGCGACGCGCCCCGATGAGCCCGAGGCCGAGCCCCGTGCGGGACCGGTAGCGCCCCTCCAGGATCGCATCCGGATCGGCGATTCCCGGCCCCTGGTCGGCGATGCGGATGACGAGCGCCTGACCGCCGTCGACGGCGTCGAGGCTGAACTCGACCCGCCCACCCCTGGCGTAACCGTAGGCGTTGCGGGCGATCTCCGACACGGCCGTGGCGATGCGGGTCTGGTCCTGCACGCCGAAGCCGAGATGTTCCGAGAGGTGACGCGCCCGCTGGCGCACGGCGGTGACGTCGTCCTCCCCCTCGATCCGCATCGCGACGAGGGCGAGTTTCATGGCGCGAGGCCCCGGACCACCGCGACGGTGGCGTCGTCCCGGCCCCTGGCGAAGTCGCGGTAGAGGATGCCGGCGATGAGGCTCGGATGGGCGCCGACGAGACCCGGATACCCGTCGAGGGACCAGCCCGTGACGAGGCCGTCCGAGCACAGCACGAACAGATCGTCGGCCAGGAACGGGTACTCGAACTCCTGGATGCGACGGGCGACGTGCCCGGCGGTGCCGGCGAGCGACACCGTGCGCCGGACCGTGCCGCCGCTCACCACCGCGCCGGTGACGTTGCCGATGCCCGCGACCGTCACCACGCCCCGGGCGGGCTCGTAGCGGGCGACCGTCACCGCCCCGCCGCGGGTATGGCGCAGGCCCCCATGGACGAGGGTCAGAATCTCGCCGGGCGTAGCATGGGAATTCTTGCGGAACAGGCGCACCGCCTCGGTGGAGGCCTGGGCCGCGTGCGGTCCGTGCCCGAGGCCGTCTGCGACGATCAGGCTCCAACCCGCCCCCTCGCCGAGGAAACAATGCGCGTCGCCGTTCACCTCCTCGCCGCGAAGGGGCACCGCCACGGCACCGTGGGACGGTTGGGCTGGGGCCGAGCGGGCATCCGCCTGGATACGCGCGACGACGCCGGTGCCTCGCCCCGGCCAGGCGGCGATGTCGAAGGATTGCGACTGGCGCCGCACGGCACCCAGGCCGGTGCCTGGGCTTCCACCGGTGGAATGGCCGTCGCGCAGGGCTTCGTCGAGGTTGGTAAAGCCCGGTCCCTTGTCGAGGGCGATGACCTCGACGCCGGTCCCGGTCTCGTCCTGGAACGTCCCGATGAGCATCTCGCCGGGACTGGCGTACTTCACCAGATTGGTGGCGAGTTCGGTGACGACGATGGCGACGCGCCCGCTCGCCGTCTCGTCGAAGCCGAGGCCGTGCGCGCAGGCCACGGCGCGACGACGCGCGTCGGCCACCTGGCTCGACTCGGTGACGGCAACGGAGATCATGCTCACTTCCAGCGCGCAATCACGATGCGGGTGCCGACACCCGGCGTCGATTCGATGTGGAACTCGTTGGAGAGGCGTTTGGCTCCGCCGAGGCCGAGGCCCAATCCGCCACCGGTGGTGTAGTGGTCGGTCAGCGCCTTGGCGATGTCGGGAATGCCCGGCCCCCAATCCTCGAAGGACAGGCGCACGCCACGGCGTGCCCCCGTCTGCACCACCTCGACGGTGACCTCGCCGCCACCGCCGTAATCGAGGGTGTTGCGGGCGAGTTCGCTCGCGGCGGTGATGATCTTGGTCTGGTCGACGAGGCTCAGGCCGATCTCGATGGCGCGCGCACGCACGGCTTGGCGCACCCGCACCACGTCGTCGCCGGAGCGGATGGGGAGAACCTCAATCTTCGCGGGAGGCACGCGCGTTCCCAAGGTCGCCGTCCTCGTCGAGGCGCGCCTGGATCAGGGCCATGCCGCGCTCGACGTTCAGGGCCGTCTTGATCCCCGTGAGGGTCAGTCCGAGTTCGACCAGGGTGATGGCCACGGCCGGACGCATGCCCACCACCACGGTCTCCGCATCGAGCACCCGGGAGATGGCGGCGATGTTGTCGAGCATGCGTCCGATGAACGAGTCGACGATCTCGAGGGCCGAGATCTCGAGGAGTACGCCGCGCGCACCCGTCGCCGCGATCCGGCTCGTCAGGTCCTCCTCCAGGGCCATGGCGAGGCGGTCGTGCATGTCGACCTGGATGGTGACGATGAGGGCGCCACCGAGCTTGAGGATCGGAATCCGGTCCATGGGATGCTAGCGCCGGTCGTCGGCCGCGACGGGCGCGGGCGGAGCGCGGCGCACCACGGTGCGGCCGGTGCGCCGGAGCGCGAGGGCGAAGGCGTCGGCGAGCGTCGCCTTCGAAACGACGTTCAGTTCGACGCCGAGATGGACCATGGTCTGGGCGATCTGCGGGCGGATGCCGGAGATGATGCAGTCGGCGCCCATGAGGCGGGCGGCGGCGATGGCCTTCAGGAGGTGCTGGGCCACCAGGGTATCGACGGTCGGCACGCCGGTGATGTCGATGATGGCGATCTCCGCCTCCTCGTCGACGATGGCCTGGAGCAGGTTCTCCATGACGACGCCCGTGCGGGCGCTGTCGAGGGTGCCGATGAGCGGCAGGGCGAGGATGCCGTCCCAGAGTTGGACCACGGGCGTCGAGAGCTCGGCGATTTCCTGGCTCTGGCGGCCGATGACCTCCTCGCGGCTGGTGAGGAACACCTCCATGGTGTGGAGGCCGAACGCGTCGAGGAGGCGACTCGCCGCCTGCGTTCCGGCAACCAGGGCCGCCACGTCGTCTCCACAGGCCCGCTTCAGGGCATCGAAGATCGGCTCCTTGAGGGAGAACACGAAGTTCGCCGTGTCGGTGGGCGTGAACCCCTGGATCGCCCGCGAGCGGGAAATATCCGCCAGGGTTTCCCGCAGGGTCTCGTAGGCGTCCGCGTGCCCGTCGCCTTCGCCGGAGGCCAGGGCGTCGCGCAACTGGCCGAACACCGTGCGGGCCTGGGCCTGGAGTTCGACCTCGCGGATGCGACCGGTCTGGAGAGAACCGCCCGACTTCAGGAGGGCGAGCCAGGATTCGAGGATGGCGGCTTCGTCGCCGGTCACGGTCCGGCCCAGAACCTGGATGCCGTCGATCGCCATTCAGGCCGTCTCCCTGTGTGGGGACACCCGTCCCCCGTCGCGCGCACTTGGTCACAGTTTGCCAAATCTGCCAAGCTGCCCTGCCGAGCTGTCCCGTCGAGCCGCGCCGCGCCCGGAGGAACGGTCCTATCGCCCCGGCCCCCAGGCGAGACCGGCCAGGGTGAACAGGTCCACGGAGAGCTTGGCGCCGACCACGAAGGCGTCGGGAATGTTCCGCTGCCGGAAGGGAAACCGGGTCTGGTCGGGGTTGAGGATGACCTGGAGGTTCGGCGTCAGGCGGATCGCGGGCGTGACCTGGATGCCGTAGTTCAGTTCCATCATCACCTGCTGGGTCGGTACGTCGCCGCTGCCGAGCCCCTGGGCGGCGCGGGCGAGTCGGATGTTGGCAAGCCCCAGCGACGAGAACTTCTGGGTGTTGATGACGAAGCCGACGGTGTCGTAGGGCCGGCCGGCGAAGGTCCCGGTCTGCACGGCACCGAGTTCGAGGAAGGTATCCTCGACCTGCCGGCCCGACGTGCCCTTCATGGCGACGCCGAACACGCTCAGGCCCTGCGGCGCCGTGGGGTCGGGCCGCCACACCATCTGGTCGAAGCGGGCGTAGACGCCCGAGCGGCCGAAGCGCCGCGCCGCGCCGGCTCCCGAGAACAGAGCCGCGCCGCCCGTGGCGTCGAGGACGGGGTCGGCATAGTCCGAGCGGTCGACGTAGCCGCCGATGCCGTAATTGCGCGGCAGGACGTCGTTGGCGAAGGTGGTGGAGTAGCCGAGTTCGAACGGCATGATCGCGCCCGTGGCGCCCTTCGTCGAAAAATCGAGGCCGTTGTCGCCCGGCTGCTGATGGCGGGGGTTCACCTCGTAGACGCCCGCGTGAAAGAAGACCTTGTCGGTGAGCCACGCCTTGGCGCGCGCGCCCCAACTCGACACCGGCCAGAAGGTGAAGTTCGAGGTCTTGAACACGAAGGTCGGGTTGCCGCAGGCGGAGTTCGACTGGAAATTGCAGTAGAGCGACGAGTTGAGAAAGGCGATGTTGGCGACCAGCCGCCCGACCTCGATGTCGATCCGGTCGTCGAACAGCTTCTGCTGGTAGGACAGCAGGGTCAGCCGCGTGGTCTGGCCGCCGCCGAAGATCTCCTGCACGGAGGTGTTGTTGCCGATGCGGTCGTCGGCGAGGTTGCGGCCGTGGCGGTTCGTCACCGCCACGTGGAACGAGCCGCCCTGGATGCCGGCGATGCGGTCGAGATCGCCGTCGAGGCCGAAGAACAGCTGTCCCGCATAGGCCGAGCCCTGGCGGATGCCGCCGATGGGGTTGGCCGCCGCCTGGCCCGTGTAGTTCATCAGGACGCTCAGGCCGTTGCCGAGGTTGAACACCCCCGGCGCGATGGCGGGCGGCGTCGCGCTCTGGCCGAGCGTGTCGGCGGCTTCCGCCGCGCTGTCGGCGCCGCCGAAGCCGGGGCCGTTCGGCGGACGGGCGGGGCGCCGGGCTACGGCCCGCCGCAGGGCCGGGCGCTGGACGGTGGCCGGCACCGCGACGCCGGCGGCCATGGTCGGATCGGGCGGCGCATCCTGCGCCTGCGCGGTTCCGAGTCCGAGCGCCAGCCCGGCGAGGCCGATCCATCCCGCTTTCATGTCCTTCCCCCCTGGGTCGTTCTTGTGCGGTCCTGTGTCCGGTCTTGATGCCGGATCGGCCCGCGCGTCAGGCCGCGCGGGACTTCTTCAGCAGCCCGACCGCGAGGGCGGTGACGAGGGTGCCGGCCACCAGTGCGATCAGCGCGCCGGTGACGTTGGTCACGGCGTTCGGGATCGGCAGCACGAACAGGCCGCCATGGGGCACCTTGAGGGCGACGCCCTGGGTCAGGGCGACGGCGCCGGCCACCGCCGAACCGGCCACCATGGCGGGGATCACCCGGAGCGGGTCGGCGGCGGCGAAGGGAATGGCGCCCTCGGTGATGAAGGCCGCGCCCAGCACCGCCGCCGCGCCGCCGGCCTCGCGCTCGGGGGCGGTGAAGCGGCGGGGAAACAGGCGGGTGGCGAGCGCGATGCCGAGGGGCGGCGTCATTCCGCCGAGCATCACCGCCGCCATGGGGGCATCGACCCCCGAGGACAGGAGGGCGGCGGCCGAGGCGTAGGCGGCCTTGTTGATGGGGCCGCCCATATCGACGGCCATCATGCCGCCGAGCACGAGGCCGAGCGCCAGGGCGCTCGCCCCCTGCATGCCCTTGAGCCAGCCCGTGAGGCCGGCGAGCGCCGCCGCCACGGGCACACCGACGACGTAGATCATCGCCAGACCGGTCACGAGGGTGGCGAGGAGCGGCAGGATGAGGACGGGCTTCAGCCCCTCCAAGTTGCGGTGCAGGCGGATGTGCCTGTTCAGGAACCGTGCCGTGTATCCGGCGATGAAGCCCGCCGCGATGCCGCCGAGGAACCCGGCCTGGAGATTGGTGGCGAGCATGCCGCCGACCATGCCGGGCGCGATGCCGGGCCGGTCCGCGATCGAGTAGGCGATGTAGCCGGCGAGCGCCGGAACGATGAGCAGGAAGGCCGCCTTGGCGCCGATCTCGCCGAGCGCGTAGGCGAGCGTTCCGGTATTGCCCGGCGCCATGGCGTCGATGCCGCCCAGCGCGAACGACAGGGCGATGAGCAGGCCGCCCGCCACCACGAAGGGCAGCATGAACGACACGCCGGTCATGAGGTGCTTGTAGGCGCCGGCCTGCTTTTCCGCCGCCGCCGGGCGGGCGGGCTCGCCGGACGTGGCCGGAGCGGCGTCCCCGGCGGCGGGTTGGAGTTGGGCTTCGGCCAGAGCCGTGGCCAGGAGCCCCTCGCCGTCGCGGATCGCCGCCTTGGTGGTGGTGGCGTAGAGGCGCTTTCCGGCGAAGCGCGCCCGGTCGACGCCGGTATCGGCGGCGATGAGGACGATGTCGGCCGCCGCGATCTCGGCCGCCGTCAGGGCATCGCGGGCGCCCACCGACCCTTGGGTCTCCACCCGCACGTCGTAGCCGAGCGCCCTGCCCGCCGCCTGGATGCCTTCGGCCGCCATGAAGGTGTGGGCGATGCCGGTCGGGCAGGAGGTGACGGCGACGATGCGTTTGGCCGCGCCCGCTTCCGCCGCCGGGGCGGCGCCCGCCAGCGCCCGGTCGAGAACCGCCTGGACGTCGGTCAGTACGTCCTCGATGGCGACTCGGGCCCGTTTCAGGGCTGAGAACCGCCCTTCCGCGAGGTCGCCAGAGCCGACGAGGAGCACGGTGTCGGCTTCAGCGATCGCAGCCTCCGACAGGGGATGACCGCCGGGGCGGACCTCGAAGTCGATGCGCTGGTCGCGCCCCGAGGCCGCCTTGCGCAGGGCCTCCACCGCCAGGACCGCATGGGTGGAGAGGTCGCCCCCGCCCACCACCGCCAACAGATGCGCCATGGTCTTGAGCCTCGTGTCTCGTGCGGGTGGGTTACGGGCGGGTGATGCGGATAGCGGCGGCGAGGCGCTCCACCTCGGCGCGCGCGGGCAGGTTGGCGCCCGCAAGGGCGAGCTTCCCGGCCGCGAAGGCCAGGGCGAGGCGGGCCATGTCTTCGAGACCGGCCCCGGCGTGGAGGGCCGCGACGAGGCCCGCCACCAGGGCGTCGCCCGCGCCGACGGTGCTGGCGACGGCGATGGCCGGCGGATGCGCGTGGAGCGCGCCCTCGCCGGTGAGGAACAGGGCGCCCTCCGATCCGAGGGAGACCACCACCGTGGCGATGCCGCGCGCCCGCAGATCCAGGGCCGCCGCGCGGATGTCGGCAAGATCCGGGAGCGGGCGACCGGCCCATTCCTCGAGTTCGTGCCGATTGGGTTTCACCACCTCCGGCAGGGCGTCCGGCTCCGCCGCCAGGGCCGCTGCGAGGGCCGGGCCGGACGCGTCGAGGACCACACGGGCGCCGCGCGCCTTGAGGCGGCGGGTGAGGTCCGCATAGGTGTCCGGGCCCAGCCCGCCCGGCAGGCTACCGGCGAGGACCACGAGGCTCCCCGGACCGGCCGATTCGAGGAGGCGCGCGCGTGCCGCCTCGAAAACGCCCGCCGTCACGGCGAGTCCGGGCAGGTTCACGTCGGTGGTGTCGCCCGAATGCCGGTCGAGGAGTTTCAGGTTGGTCCGGGTCTGCCCGGCGACGCGGATGAAACGGTCCGCGATGCCCTTGGCCTGGAACATCGCGGCGAAGGGGGCGGCGTTGTCGGCGCCGAGGATGCCGGTGACCGCCACGGGCAGGCCCCAGTCGGCGAGGCAGCCGGCGACGTTGACGCCCTTGCCCCCCGCATCCGAGCGCGACGCGAGCGCCCGGTGGACCGCGCCGGGGGCGAGGTGCTCCAGGGTCACGGTCTGGTCGATGGCTGGATTGAGGGTGAGGGTGACGAGGGGGGCGCTCATGCCCGAGGCCCCTTCCCGTCCAGGGCGCGCACGCCTGCCGCGTCCTCCTCGGCGCAGGCCCGCGTCGCGAGAGCCCGGAGTTCGGCCATGCTGGAGGCACGCAGACGCGCCTTCACGGCGGGGAGGTCGCGCGGGGTCATGGAGAGCTCGTGGATGCCGAGGCCCGCGAGCAGGCTCGCCCCGAACGGATCCCCGGCGATGCCGCCGCAGACCCCGACGAAGCGGCCGTGCCGGGCAGCGCCCTCGCAGGTCATGCGGATGAGCCGCAGGACCGCCGGGTGCAGGCTGTCGGCCTCGGGCGCCATTTCGGTGTTCTGACGGTCGATGGCGAGCGCGTACTGCGTCAGGTCGTTCGTGCCGATGGAGAAGAAGTCGCAATGGCGGGCCAGGGCATCGGCCTGGATCGCGGCGGCCGGCACCTCGATCATGATGCCGAGCGGCACGGGCGGAGCGCCGATCTCCCCCCGGATGCGCTCGCAGACGGCGCGGAGCGCCAGGACTTCCGGCACCGAGGTGATCATCGGCATCATGATGGAGAGCGGCGCGTCCTTGCCCGTGGGGGCGCCGGCCGGAACATGGTCCTTCGCCGCGCGGTAGAGGGCGCGCAGCTGCGGCTCCATGAGGTCGGGCCGGCGCAGGAGCAGGCGGGCGCCGCGCACGCCGAGGAACGGGTTCTCCTCGCGCGGCAGGTGCAGGTGGGCGACCTGCTTGTCGCCGCCGATGTCGAGGGTGCGCACGATGAGGGGGCGCCCGGCGAGCGCTGCCAGCATGGCCGAATAGGTCGCGTACTGGTCGTCCTCGGACGGCGTGTCGCCCCGCTCGAGGAACAAAAATTCCGTGCGCATGAGGCCGACGCCCTCGGCGCCCTGGTCGAGGGCGAGCGGCACCTGCTCGGGATTGTTGACGTTGGCGCCGATGGCGACGGCGTGCCCGTCGCGGGTCTGGGCCGGCAGCGCCCGCTCGCGGGCCTCGGCGGCCTGGGTCTCGGCCTGTGCCGCGCGCCAAGCCTGGGCCGAGGCGATGTCGGCCTCGGAGGGGTCGAGGTAGAGCCGGCCCGTGGTGCCATCGAGGATCGCCGTGGCGTGGTTGGCGAGCGCGAGCAGGTTGGCGCCGCCCGCCACCACGGCGGGGATGCCCAGCGTCCGCGCCAGGATCGCCGTATGCGAGGTCGGGCCACCCTGGGCGGTGGCGAGGCCGATGACGCGGGCGGGGTCGAGGCCGGCGGTATCGGAGGGGGCGAGATCGGGAGCCACGAGAATGCAGGGCACGTCGGGCAGGTCGTGACCGCTCTTCAGGGAGGGGTCGATCTGCGCCAGCACCCGACGACCGACATCGCGGAGATCCGCCGCGCGGGCGGCGAGGACCGGGTTGCCGAGCGCCGAGAGTCGGCCGGCCATCCGCTCGACGGCCTGGTTCCAGGCGAAGGCGACGCCATGCCCCTCGACCATGAGTTGGCAGGCCAGTGTGATGAGGTCGGTGTCGGCGATGAGGTCGCCTTGCGCCTTGAAGATCCCGGCGTCCGTCTTGCCAAGGCGGCGTTCGGTGTCGTCGGCGAGCGCCTTCAGCTGGCCGGTGGTGGCCCGCAGAGCCGCATGCAGCCGGTCGCCGCCGCTGGTGAGGGGCTCAGGGCTATCGGGCACGGCGATCTCGGCCGAGGCCAGGACATGGATCGGCCCGATGGCGATGCCGGGGCTGGCGCCGATGGCCGGGATCACGCGCGGCGCATCGGCGGGGTTCCAGCCGGCCACGGGGGCAGACGCCTTGGCGGCCGCTTCGGCCGCCGCTTTCGCGGCGGCCTTCTCGCCGGCACTGAGCGAAGTCACCGCCGCGCAGATCCGGGCGAGCGCCCCCGCTTCGTCGTCGCCCTCGGCCGAGATGGTGACCGCATCGCCGCAGCGCAGGCCGAGTTGGAGCAGGGCGATGAGGTTCTTGGCGTCGGCCACCTCGGCGCCGTGGCGCACCTGGATGCGGGCCGGGCAGGCACGGGCGACGTCGACCCAGTGCGAGGCCGGGCGGGCATGAAGTCCCGTCGGGTAATCCACCGTCCAGTCGAAGCGCTGGCGCAGATCCGTCGCCGGGCCGGAGGCGCCGGGAGCCGCCGTGTCCTCGGCGAGCGCCGCCGCGATGTCCTCGGGCCGATCGGTGGTGCGTAAGACGCCGAGGCGGGCCTCGTCCTGGATCAGGCGGGTGAGGCGGCGCAGCACCGTGATGTGCGTGTCGGACTGGGCCGCGATGGCGACGACGAGATGCGCCGTCTGGCCGTCGTGCCATTCGATGCCGGCGGGCACCTGCAGCACGGCGATGCCGCTCTCGCGCACCATGTGGCGGTCGTCGACCATGCCGTGGGGGATGACGACGCCGTGGCCGAGATAGGTGTTCGCCACCCCCTCACGGCGCAGCATGCTGCCCTCGTAGCCAGCCTCGATGCAGCCGGCGGCGATGAGAAGTTGCGCCGCCTCGCGGATGGCAGCCTGCTTGTCAGCGGGCACGGCGGCGGTACGCACGAGGAGACGCGGCGTCGGCCGTGGACTCGGTGCGAGCATGGCGTGCTCCTCCCGTCATGGATTTGTTGCAGTCAATGACAACGTTTTCACAATTCGTGTCAACGCGTCCCGAGGGAATTTGAGGAAATTTGTTGCCGAACGGCCTCGCCAGTGCCAGAACGATGGCATGTCAATGCAAACGTTTTCCAAGCCATGACCGTGCCCAAGCCATGACGGTGGGGATTCGCGACGTCGCGCGGGCGGCCGGGGTCTCGACGGCGACGGTGTCGCGGGCCCTCGGCAAGGGCCCGGTGAGCGAGGCCCTGCGGGCGCAGGTGGACGCCGCCGTGCGGGCGACGGGCTACCGCCCGAACCTCTCGGCCCGGCGCCTGCGCTCGCAGACGACGCAGACCGTCGGCCTCATCGTCGCCGATATCCGCAACCCGTTCTTCACCGGCGTCAGCCGGGCGGTGGAGGATGCGGCCTACGGCGCGGGCATGCGAGTCATCCTCTGCAACACCGACGAGGATACCGCTCGCGAGACCCTCTACCTGCGCCTCATGGAGGAGGAGCGCGTCTCGGGCGTGATCTTCGCCCCCACCCGCGCCACAGCCGAGGCCCTGGGCCCGGGCGATCTCCCCTTCCCCACGGTGTTCATCGACCGGGCGGGGCCGCCCGGGCTCCACGACAGCGTCGTCCTCGACAATGCCGGGGCGAGCGCGGCCCTGGTCGATCACCTCGTGGCGCAGGGCTATAGCCGCATCGGCGGCCTGTTCGGCTCGACGAGTTCGACGGCGCGGGAACGTCGGGACGGCTATGCGGCGGCCATGGCCCGCCACGGCCTCGACGCGCGGGTCCGCGCGGTCCTGCCCAATGCCGAGGCGGCCGAGGCGGGCTGCCTGTCCTGGCTCGCCGAACCGGAGCGGCCCGACGCCCTGGTGCTCTCCAACGGCCAGATCCTCATGGGAGCGTTCCGGGCCGCACGCGGACTGAGTCTGCGGGTGCCCACGGATCTGGCGCTTGCCGGCTTCGACAACGAGCCGTGGACCGACCTCGTGGATCCGGGCCTCACGGTCGTCGCCCAGCCCGTGGCCGAGATCGGTGCCCAGGCCATGCGCCTCCTGTTCGAGCGCATCGCCGATCCCGACCAGCCCGTTCGCAAGGTCACCCTGAGCGGGCGCCCGATCTTCCGGGGTTCGACGGGGGCTTGAGGGCCGTCACACCTTCACCGGCGCCTCGACGAGACCGCGCAGGCGGGCGGCGAGCGCCGCCGGGTCGTAATCCGGAAGGGGACAGGGCAAGGGCGCGATCTCGGAGAACGGTCGGACCCGACCGATATCCGCCTCCGCCTCCCGCGTCAGGACGCTGAGCGCGTCGGCCAGGGTGTCGGGCGTGAGGGTGTCGAGGGAGGTGAGATTGGGGCTGCGCGCGCTCAGATCCTTGCACTCGTACGCGTTGGTGATCGTGCGCAGGCCCGCATGGGCCATCTCGAGGGGCGGATAGCTGGGATGCGGCGATACCATCAGCGACACGCCGACGGAGGCGCGGCTGAGCAGATCGGCGTAGTCGTCCAGGGATAGCTTGCCGCAGACCTCGAGGTTGTAGACGCCGCCGGCCCGGGCGGGATCGTAATCCTCGCCCGCCGAAACGATCCGCCATTTCGCCGCCACCGTCGGCTCGGCCTGCTGCCAGAGGGAGAGGCCGGCGCACAGGGTCTCGAAGCAGTTGCGCGGGGTCGAGGGACGGCCGTAGACGAGGATGACGCGCTCGCGCTTCTTCACGCTCAGCGCCCCGCGGATCTTCGCATTGGCGGCGTAGCGCACGATGCTGGCATCGGTGAGCGCGTAGTGCCGCAGCATGTAGTTCGCCAACTCTTCCGAGTTGATGAGCGCGATGGTCTTGTCGGGGTTCGCGTAGGTGGCCCGCGACATGGAGAAGTTCGACGACCAGCCGTAGAAGCCCGGCTCGTGGTCCTGGATCAGGTACAGGACCGGCAGTTCGCGCCCGTGGTAGCGCCCCTGCGCCGCCTGGAACAGGGTGCTGCTGGTGGCGGTCCACCAAGCGGTGGGCATGAAGATGTCGCCGGCCCGGATCGGCAGCTCACCGCTATCGATGTCGTTGACATCCACGATCGTGCGCGGAAACGCGTCGTAGGGCGACCCCAGGGAAACGAGACGGTAATCGGGCATCCCCGCCATGGTCTCGAGGTCGATGGGAACGTAGCCGCAGATGATGCGACGGTCGAAGCCGTCGCCGAGGGCCGCGGCGAGCCCCTCGAAGGTGCGCAAAGCCGTCGTGATTCCGCCGAAGATGTGCTTCGGGTGCAGGGTCGGCAGCACAAGGTTCAGGCGCGGGCGGCGGCTCGGATCGGGCCGGGTCGCCACGGGCGTCACGTCGGGGAACAGGTGGCGCTGCTGGCTCGGGCGCAGGGGGTTGCCGAGGAGCGGACGATAGACCCGGGTCAGGCCTGTCGTCACGTCGGCCTCCGTGGGGACGGGAACCAGGGTCTCGTCCGTGCCGGTGCCGGCCCGCGCCACCTTGGTCCAGCGGAAGCCGGCGGATTCGGCGAAGTACAGCAGCGAGCGCTCGATGGCGTGCGCCAGGGTCCCGTCGATCTGCCCGGCCTCCGCCGGGAAGTCCGACCAGTCGAGACCGATGTCGAGGAGCGGCCTCAGGGCGGCGGTGCGGGCCCAGAAGAACGAGCTCGACGGGAAGTCGAGGACGTAATCCTTGCGCAGGGTCACGCCGGCCCGGGCGAGGAGCCCCTTGGCGAGGTCGAAATCGTAGCCCCAATTCAGGAGCGGACGCACCTCGCCGAAATGCTGCGAGAACACCAGGCCGACATCGTCCTCGGCCAGCAGGCGCAGGATCGAGGCGACGAGGTCGGGCGAGCCGAGCAGGTTGTCGAGGAGGTAGTCGCGCCACGGGGCGAAGCGCGGATCGTGGGGCGACTTCTTCGAGTGGATGTGAAGGAACGTGTCGTAGCGCGGAAACACGTCGCGAAAGCCGATGATCGTCGGGGCGACGTCGCGGCCGATGTTGGGAAACACCCGGACTTCGACGGACCCGTTGGCATAGGCGGCGGACGACGCCTCGATGGCGGCCTGCTTCTCGGACGTGTCCGTGGACACGTAGAGATCGGCCCGTACGGGGATGTTGGCGATGCGCGCGAGGAGCTCTGGCATCATCTCCGGATAGAAGACGTGCATGATCACCGCGACGGGGCCGCCCGTGGCCTCGGGGCCGTAGGCGAACGGCACTTCGAGGGCGAGATCGGTGGCCTCGCGCGGGCGCATGCTCTGCGTGGCGCCGTAGAAGGTCTGGCCGGCGGCGTTGCGCTTGAAGCGCCGGCGCGGCGCCGGCACCGGGCGCAGGGTCGGCCCGGGCTTCACCTCGGGTTCCGGGGCCTCGGGCTCGCCTTCCGACGGGCTTCCCGCGTCGACGTCCGGCCCGGGCGCAGCGACCACCTTCGGGGGGATCATGGCCTTCGGGGCGACGACGGCGAGGTGCCGCTCGATGGCGCCGCGCAGGGACGGGTTGCCGTCGAGCACTGCTTCCCACCCCGTGGGATCGGCCTGTTCGAGGGTATCGCGCAGGAGTTGGACCTTGAGGAACGGGAACCCGCGCCGGAGGAGTTCGCGCCAGCGCACGAGGGTCGGATTGACGGGCAGATCGACGTCGTCCGCCGTGGGGAACAGCACCTCTACGGCGACCTCCTCCGCTTCCCAGTGGGCCAGCGGCGTCATCTCGTAGGCCTTGATGACCTCGAGCTTGTCGCGGATGCTCTTCACGTTCGCCCAGTGGCGCCGGATGCCGGGCGCCGCGAGGCCCGTGCGGGTGAGCCCGATGAAGTAGCTCATCAGGTGCGGGCGCGCCTGATAGCTGTCGGTGAGGCCGACGAGGTCGGCCTCGCTCGCCCGCACCCGCTCGATCACCCTCGCGAAATCGCCCCGGTCGACGGGCCCATAGACGCTGTCGTTGGTCAGGATAAGGGAGCGCGCCTTCCACACGTCGGGGAAGGTCGCGATGGCGGCCGCCCAGGCGGCGAAGTCCCAGCCGTGATTCATCCGGACGAGGAGACCGTCCATGGCGTCGAGTGCCGCCGGCAGGGCACGCGACAGGCCGTCGGTGGCCACGATCACCACCACCGCCAGCCCCTCGGCCTTGAGGGCGGAGAGATAGGCGAGGGTGTGGTCGTGGACCTGTCCGTCGGGGGTGTAGGTCACGAAGAAGCAGACATCCCTGTCGGCCAGGGGCGGCGGATCGCGACGGATCTCGCTCGGAATGTCCGTGACCGAGCAGACCTCGCTCCACCGGTCGGGCGGCCGGGTCTGGCGTCCCTCGGCGTGACCGCCCGTCATGTAATGCAGGAGCGGATCGATGCCAGCGTGCAGCACGTCCTGGTTATGCGCCAGGTAGAATTCGCGATCGAAGAGCGGACCGGGATCGCGGTTTTCGCGTGCGCCGGCCGAGAGGTAGTGGAGCAGAGGGTTGAGGGTGCCGTTCTCGAGTCGGCTCTCGTGCTGGCGCGTGTACCAGAGCGAATCGAAGAAGAGGTTCGGGTCGCGCCCCTCGGCGGCGCCGTAGGCGAGGTAATGGGCCAGGGGGTCGCGCCCGGCCTCGATCACGTCGGGGCTGTGGCGTGCGTAGTGGCGGATGTCGAACAGCGGATGCGGGCTGCGGCCCTCGCGGTATCCATTGGCGACGTAATGCGTCAGGGGCTCCAGGCCGGCCTCGGCGACATCCTGGTTCGTACGTCGGTAGTAATGGGTGTCGAACAGCGGATGCGGATTGCGGCCCTCGACCCAGCCATAGGCGAGGTAGTGCCGTGCCGCCGGGACGTTCTGTTCCGCGACGTCGGAATTGACGGCGTAGTACCAGGCCGGATCGATGAGGCGGTGCGAACTCAAGCCGGCGGGACCGCCCCGGTGGAGGAAGTCGGCCAGGGGCGAGGCCAGAGGCTCGCCGGGCAGCGCGACCCCGGCGCGCTGAACGCGATACCACTCGGCATCGAACAGCGGATGCGGCTTGAGGCCGGCGGCTTCACCGGCCTGAACGTAATGGATCAGGGGATTGCTCGTGCGCCCCGCCAATTCGGGCACCTGATCGGAATACCAGTACAGGTGGAAGAACGGGTTCGGATCGTGCTCGCGCCATCCCCCGGCGACGTACTGGACCAGGGGGTTGAGGCCGGTGGAGAGGGATTTCGCGTGCGCTTCCCGGTACCAGACATCGTCGAACAGGGGATGCGGCCAGATCCCCTGGCCGGAGAGGTAATGCGCGAGGGGCGCGCGGCGGGCGTCGGGATGGCGCGCGACGTACCAGGCCGTATCGAACAGGGGATGCGGGTCGCGGCCCTCCCGGGCGCCATGCTCGACGTAATGGATGAAGGCGTCGAGGTTCGAGCCGACCACGTCCGGATAGGTCCGGCGGTACCAAAGGCCGTCGAACAGGGGATGCGGGTCGCCCCCCTGGCCGGACAGGAAGTGACGCAAGGGATACGAGCCGGCTGTCGGGTTGGTCTCCCGGTACCACACCGGGTCGAACAGGGGATGCGGGCTACGCCCTTCGGCCTCGCCGTGCTGGAGGAAGTGGCGCATGGGATCTGTCCCCTGCGCCGCCACGTCCGGATTGTCGGCAAGATAGAAGGCCCGATCCAAGAGCTTGTCGAGCAGACGGATCGTCTTGGGCGAAGGCTGCGCCGCGCGGGACTTCGAAAAATTCGCGATCGTCCTGGAGAAGCGCCGCATGAAGTCCTGCTCGAGCCGTGCGAATGGGTTTCGCCCGGGCGCTCGTTTGGCATATCCGGAGAGTCGGGTCCACGCCGACACCGCGCGCGTTCGCCCCCGGACGGGCACGCGCGCGGGCGATTCAGGAACGCCTGCGGTCGGATTGCCCGTCTGAGGAGCCGCCGACGGGCGCGGGGTTGCGGCCGGGGGCGCCTCCCTGGTCCCACGCCTCCTTGCGTTGACCGTCGGCCAGGCCACCGGGGGTCTGGTCGGTGATGGCGGCCTGATCGGCCGTGTGGGTGCCGCCGGCTACGGCCGGCTCGCCCGGGGTGCCGACATCGTCGTCGGGCTTGCGGGTGGCGGCATCGGTGGGATTGGTCTTCTCCGCCATGATCTCAAGCCTTCGCGTCGGTGCCGACGGGGGCGGTTGCCCGGTCGATGGCTTCGGCGGCGGCCCCCTGAGGCTCGCCGGATTTCTGCGCGGCATCGCCGATGCGGCGCAGGTTTTCCGGGGGGGTCTCGGCCTCGGTCTCGTCGGTGGCATCCGAGCCGGGGGTACCGGAGGCGATGCGGGCGGTCTCGGCCTCGCCCGAGGGATCGCCCTTCAAGTCGCCCTGGGTGCGGCCGGGAAGGCCGATGTCGCGGGCGTCGTTCTGGCCGAGATCCTGGCCGTTACGGTCGGCGTAGGCGTCGAAATCCTTCAGCGAGGGGCGCTCGCGGGGCTCGTCGGTCATGGGTGTCCTCCCGGAAGTGGTTGGACGGACAACCGCGCCCGCGCCCGGGCGGTTGCGTCGGCCCGGGGGCCGACGCTGTCGCGGACGTCAGATCCCCTCGAAGAGGGCCGAGGAGATGTAGCGCTCGGCGAACGAGCAGGCGACGGTGACGATGCGCTTGCCCTTGAACTCCGGCCGGGCCGCGAGTTCGAGGGCGGCGGCGACGTTGCCGCCGGTGGAGATGCCCCCGGGGATGCCTTCGAGTTTCGCCAGCAGCCGCGCCGTGTCGAAGGCGGTCTGGTTCGACACGGTGATCACCTCGTCGATGACGGACCGGTCGAGGTTGTCCGGGATGAAGCCGGCGCCGATGCCCTGGATCTTGTGGGGGCCGGGCTGGCCGCCCGAGATCACCGGCGAGTCGGTCGGCTCCACCGCCACGACCCTGAGGCCGGGCAGGCGCGGCTTGAGAACCGAGCCGACGCCCGTGATGGTGCCGCCGGTGCCGACGCCCGCCACGAAGGCGTCGAGCTGCCCCTGCGTGTCGTTCCAGATCTCCTCGGCCGTGGTCTTGCGGTGGATCTCGGGATTGGCCGGGTTCGAGAACTGCTGGGGCATGATCGCGCCGGGGATCTCGCTGATGAGTTCCTCGGCCTTCGCGATCGCGCCCTTCATGCCCTGCGGGCCGGGGGTGAGGGCGAGCTCGGCGCCGAGGAAGGCCAGCATCTTGCGCCGCTCCAGGGACATGGTCTCGGGCATCACGAGGATGAGCCGGTAGCCCCGCGCCGCCGCCACGAAGGCCAGCGCGATGCCGGTGTTGCCGGAGGTCGGCTCCACCAGGGTGCCGCCGGGCTTGAGCTTGCCGGAGGCTTCGAGGGCGTCGATCATGTTGACGCCGATGCGGTCCTTGACGCTCGCGATGGGATTGAAGAACTCGAGCTTGAGCAGGATCTCGGCGTCGATGCCGCGCTCCTTGGTGATGCGGTTGAGGCGCACCAGGGGCGTGTTGCCGATGGTCTCGGTGATGGACCCGAAGATGTGGCCGTGGCCCGGCGTGCGGGTGGTGGCGTGGGCGGACTCGGCCATGGTGATCTCCTGTCGCGGACGTTTCGGTCTCGGGCCGGGGGATATCGCGTCGGCGGGGACGAGGCAATCGCCAACAGCCTGCGCGCAAAGGGAAATCTTCTCCTCCGCCGAGGCTGCGGCAGCACCGTAGAAGCTTATCGTCGCCGGGCACGCAGATGGTGGAATTTCATTCTCCAGGACGACGGTCGAGGACCGCGCCCGCCTGGCGCCAAGCCGCGAGGAAGCGGTCCGCCATGGCACCGACGCCGTAGGCCGACTCGATCCGTGCCCGGGCGGCGAGCCCGGCCGCCCGGCGGGCGGGCTCGGGCAGGGACGCCATCGCGCCGAGGGCGCGTGCCAGGGCTTCGGGATCGCGCGGCGGCACGAGGCGGCCAAGTCCGCCGAGGATCGAGGCGGCATCGCCGACGGACGTCGCCACCGGCACCAGTCCGGCGGCCATGCCCTCGGCCACGGCGTTGGAGAAGCCTTCGCCGAAGGCCGACGACGAGACGGCGATGTCGCCGGCCGCCTGGATTCGCCAGAGGTCGTCGCGCCGGCCGAGCGCACGGGCATTGGCGGGCAGATCGAGGCCGAGGGTCCCCTCCCCGGCCAGGAGGACATGGAGGTCCGGGAGGCGCGCGGCGGCCCCGATGAGGGTGGCGTGGTCCTTCATCGGATCGAGGCGGGCGGCGTGGACCGCCACCACGGCGGCGTCGGACAGGCCGAGTTCGCGGCGCAGGGCCGCGCGAGCTTCCGGATCGGGCCGGAAGCGCACGGTGTCGATGCCGTTGGGAATGATGGCGAGGCGGCGCGGGCGGTAGCCCTCGGCCCGGTGGAAATCGGCTCCCGCCTGACTGTTCGACACCACGAGGCCGGGCCATCCGGACAGCCGTCGGCCGATGGCGAGCAGCCGGCCGTAGCGGGCGTGGTCGATGTCGGAATTGCGCAGGCCCCAGGCCAGCAGCGTTCCGCGCGGCGCCCCGGCGAGGCGGTGCGCGCCGGCGGCGAACAGGTCGCCATGGTAGAGCCAGCCCTGGATCACCGCCGGGCGCAGCGTCCGGATCAGGCGCGCAAGGCGAAGGACCGCCAGGGCGGAGCCGGCCGCCCCGCGCGGAGCGAGGCGGTGGACGGTGACCCCGAGGCGCTCCAGAGCGGCGGCGTTGGGGCCGTCGCCGGTCAGGCTCACCACGTGCTGCGGCATCCCCCGGGCCAGAAGGGCGCCGCACAGGGCGACCAGCATGGTCTCGGCCCCGCCCGTGCGCAGGCCGGAGATGACGTGACAGGCGGGACGCAACGGATCAGGCGACCGGCATCACGCCCGCAACAGGGCGACGCACAGGACGATGAGGGTGGCGAAAGTCCCGCTCGCCGAAGCGATGACGAGGGCGCTCGGATGCGGCCCGGACAGGAAGGTGTAGCGTGTATCCTCGCGGGCGCCGCTGCGCAGCCCACGGCTTCCGGTCGTCCATTCCAACCGCGTTCCCATCGGGTTCCCCGTGCCTGCCATGGAAGTCAGCAGGCGCCGGGGGCGTTGAACGAGGGGTAAACCCGGGCCGGAGAGTCCCGATCGTCCTCAACGCGGCCTTAATGCGCAGGCGGCGAAAACGCCGGGGGCGATCAGAGTGCGCGGTCGAAGCGCAACTCGCCCTTCTGGCTCTTGATGACGAGTTGCGAGCCGACGAGGTCCCACTGGCCAGCCGTGCGCAGGGCGATGAAGAAATCCTGTTCGCTGGCCCCCAGCCCCTTGTCGCAGGGCTTCTTCGTCAACGCGAGGGGGCCGACGGCGAGGTGCTGATCCTTCAACGGGAAGGCGGTCGCCGCGAAGGTGTTGCATCCACCGTAGCCGCGCGCCCGGTACTGCTTGTCGACGATGAAGCTCGGCCGGTCGGTGCCGCTGAAGGCCTTGCCGTTGAGGCTCACGGCCGTCCAGGTGGCGTCGAGGGGGAAGATCTTCTCCTGCGCCTTGGCGGCGGGCACGTACTGCTTCTTCTCCGGCTTCTCGCGCGCGTCCCTGCCAAAACCGGTGACGTTGCCGCCCATCTGGGCCCGCACCTGCGTGGCGGTGGTCACCGCACTGGCCGCGATGGCACCCGCCACTGCGGCGATCAGGATCGCTCTCATCCTCGGGCCCTTCTCAGTTCAAGCGCGCGCGTCGCATCGGTGGACGAAGTTCGCCCGCTCACGCTGGACGATCCACGGCGGCGGAGCCCACGGGATCGTCGACGAAGCGAGCCTGCGCCAGGGCCAATCGGATAAGATTCCAGCACAAATATGGTCAAGGCTCTCTGAAGGACGAATTCCATCCGTCCACGCCCCATCGTGGGGGTCGCGTTGAACGAAGGCGCCCATCCTCCGTTGTCGGGTCAGGCCGGACGGCTGGGCAGCGAAATAGAGGGACGTGACGGTGGCGGGATCGGACGAGGGCGGAGCGAGCGGCATGACCCCAAACACCATGAGCCCGGCGCAGTCGCGCGCCGCGCGCGCTCTGCTCGATTGGTCGCAGGGCGATCTCGCCGGGAAGGTGGGGCTCGGCGAGGAGACGGTCAGAACGTTCGAATCCGGCGGAAGCGAACTCGCCTCGGGCCAGATCGAGGCTCTGCGCAGCGCCCTGATGACGGCGGGCGTCGTGTTCACCGAGGACGGCTCGGCCGGCGTCCGCCTGAGCGATCAGGGCGGCGACGAAGGCACGCGCTTGGGCGCGCTCACCACCGAGAACGACCGCTAGACGTCACCTTGCCGTTGCGAGCGCCTTGAGGTCGAAGGCGGGATCGGCGGCCTCGGCGGGGCTCAAGGCGCGGCCCTGCGCCAGGATGCGTCGGGCGGCCATATGATCGCCGGGGCGATCCACGGTTTCGACGGCGGACAGCCGGCCTTCGCGGAAGCGGAACACGCAGAGACCCGCCGACATAGATCGGGCCACGCTCGCATCCGAGGGCGTGGACAGCCCCGCGATCTGCAGCTTGTGCGGACCTTGGTCGCTCCAGAACCACGGCACCGCGTCGTAGGCGGCGGGTCGGCCGGTGAGGCGCGCGGCGAGGCAGCGGCCCTGGTCGAGGGCGTTCTGTACGGACTCGATCCGGATCGGCGCCCCTTCGGCGAAGCGGCTCGGCGCCCGGGCACAATCACCGATCGCGGAGATGGCCGGGTCGTCGGTCGCCAGGAACGCATCGACGCGGATGCCGTCTCCGACCGCGAGCCCGGCCGCCTCGGCCAGTTCCTGATTCGGCACCACGCCGATGCCGACGAGGACGAGGTCCGCCGCGAGGGAGGTCCCGTCGCGCAGCCGCACGGCCTCGGCACGCCCCTCCCCCACGATGGCGGTGACGCCGGCCCCGAACACGAAGCGGATGCCGGCCTCCCCATGGGCGCGGGTGAAGAACGACGCGGTCTCGGCCGAGACGGCCCGGGCCATCGGACGCTCCGCCGCTTCGAGGACGGTGACGGAGTGCCCGCGCGCGGCGCAGATGCCGGCGAATTCGAGCCCGATGAAGCCGGCTCCCACGATGGCGACGGAGCGCGTGCCGGCGAGCGCGGCCTTCAAGGCATCCGCGTCGGCACGTCCGCGCAGCTGGAACACGCCGGGCAGGCCGGCGCCCGGGACCGGCAGCGCCCGGTTGCGCGCGCCCGTGGCGAGGACGAGATGGTCGTAGGCCACCACCGCCCCGCCGGCGCAGAGCACGCGCCGTCCGGCCCGGTCGATGGCCTCGACCCGCATGGAGGCGCGATGGTGGATGCGATGATCGGAGAAGTAGGCCGCCGGTCGCAGCTCGAGCCCGGCCGCGTCGGTCCTGCCCGCGAGGTAGGCTTTCGACAGGGGGGGGCGCTGATAGGGCAGGTCCGGTTCGTCGCCCAGCAGGGTGATGGGATCGGCGTAGCCGGCCTCGCGCAGGGACGCGGCGAGCTGGAAGCCCGCCTGCCCGGCGCCCACCACGACCACGCCCGCGCTCATGCCTCGAACTCGGCGGTGACCGCCGAGACCCTGGGCACCACGGCGATCTGGGGCAGCCAGCGGCCGCCGTCCTTGACGACGTAGTCCCAGCACGCGGCGGCGGCGGGGCCGAGCACCTTGTCGGCCCGGCGTACGGCGTACCAGTCGCGCCGGATCGGCAGGCCCTGCACGTCGAGGAGGACGAGGCGGCCGCTCCCGAGTTCGGCCGCGACCGTGTGGGCGGAGATGAGGGCGATGCCCAAGCCCGCCATCACCGCCTGCTTGATGGTTTCGTTGGAGCCCGAATCGATCCCGAGGCGCGCCCGCTTGATCATGATGCCGTGCATGAATTCCTCGAACACCGTGCGGGTGCCGGAGCCCTCCTCGCGCACGAGGAAGGATTCCTGGGCCAGATCCTCCCGGGTCAGTCCGGTGCGGCCGGCGAAGGGATGGCTCGGCGCGGCGACGATGACGATGGGATGCACGCCGAAGGTCTCGGCCTCGATGGCGAAATCGCGCGGCGGCCGGCCCATGATGGCGAAATCGATCTCGTAGTTGCGCAGGGCCTCGACCATGTTCCCGCGATTGCCCACCACGAGGTTGATCTCCACGGCCGGATGCGTGCCGACGAAGCCCGAGATGATGCCGGGTGCGAAATACTTCGCCGTGGAGACCACGCCCATGGCGACGCGGCCACCGGCACCGCCCTTGAGGGTCTCGAGCCGGTCGGCACAGGTTTCCAGCACGGTGTTGATGCTGTCGATGGCCCACAGCATCTCGCGGCCCGCATCCGTCGGCCGGAGCCCCGTGGGCGTTCGGTCGAACAGCAGCAGGCCCGCCTCCTCCTCCAGCTGGCGGATGCGGGCGTAGAGCGCGGCCGAGGTGACGTTGAGCTCCTGGGCCGCCCGGGTCATCGTGCCCAGACGGGCGACGGCCGCGACGGCCTGGAGCTGCTTCAGGGAAAGGTTGCGCATCCGGCGGTTTTAGTTTTTTTGGTACCGCCCGCAAGTTTTTTCAAATTCCTTGTTTTCGTGAGGACGCACCCTCCGGCACTCTGGTTGTGGCGGCCCCACTCGTGGCAAGGAGAATGGAAACGCGAAGCGGGCGGTGGCCCGTGTGCGGACGATGGATCTTCAGGGAAGGTGAGCCGATGTCGATGGGATCTCTGGAGATCGGGTCTCGCCTCGATGCGTGCCTCGCCGCCGCCGTCGCCGCCGACCCGGCCTTCTCCGACGTCGCCGAGGTGATCGCGGCCTGCGCGACCGCGGCCATCGAGGTCAGCACCGTGATCGGGCGCGGGGCGCTGGCAGGCGACCTCGCCGCGCAGGGCGAGCAGAACAGCGACGGCGACGTCCAGAAATTCCTCGACGTCTTCGCCCACGAGCGTTTCACGGAGGCCCTGCGCGGGGCACCCGTGTCGGAGGTCGCCTCCGAGGAGGCGGAGGGCGTGATGCTTCTCAACCCCGGGGCACCGCTGGCGGTAGCCATCGATCCCCTCGACGGCTCGTCGAACATCGGCGTCAACATGGCGGTGGGTTCGATCTTCGGCATCCGGCCGACCGCCTCGACGCCCGAGAACCCGTTGGGCTCCTTCACGGGCCCCGGCACGCTGCAGCTCGCCGCCGGCTTCGTCACCTACGGCCCGGCCACCTCCCTGGTGCTCACCTTCGGGCAGGGCACGCAGACCTACACCCTCGACCGGGCGGAAGGCGTCTTCCGCCTCACCCACCCGCGCATGGAGGTGGTGGCCACGGCCAAGGAATACGCCATCAACGCGTCGAACGCCCGCCACTGGGACACCCCCGTGAAGGCCTACATCGAGGACTGTCTGCGTGGCGCGGAGGGGCCCCTCGACAAGAACTTCAACATGCGCTGGCTCGGCTCCCTCGTGTCCGATGCCCAGCGCGTGCTCCTGCGCGGCGGCGTGTTCCTGTACCCGGGCGACAACCGCAAGGGCTACGCGCAGGGGCGCCTGCGCCTCCTCTACGAGGCCGCCCCCATCGCCTTCCTCATGGAGCAGGCGGGCGCCGGGGCCATCGACGGCGAGCGCCGCATCCTCGACATCTGCGCGAGCGCCATCCATGAGCGCGTGCCGCTGATCTTCGGTTCGGCCGACGAGGTGGCGTGCGTGGCGAAGTATTACGGCGGCCGCAACCCGGCGGCCGGGCGCTCGCCCCTGTTCGGGCAGCGCGGCCTGATGCGCGGCTGAGGGGCGGAACCGCCGGTCACAGCGCATGTCGTCGCGTCATCCCATCATCTCGGTCACCGGCTCGTCGGGGTCCGGCACCACCTCGGTGCGCAACACCTTCGAGCAGATTTTTCGCCGCGAGGACGTGAGTGCGGTCTACATCGAGGGGGATGCGTTCCACGCCCTCGATCGCATCGCCATGCGCAAAGCCATGGCGGCCGAGCCGACCCTGAGCCACTTCGCCCCCCGCGCCAACCTCCTGCCCGAGCTCGAAGAGGTGTTTCGCACCTACGCCGAATCCGGAACGGGGCGCACCCGGCACTACGTCCACGACGCGGCCGCCGCCGAACTCTACGGCACGCGGCCGGGCACCTTCACCCCCTGGGAGAGCTTCGCGCCGGGCTCGGACCTGCTGTTCTACGAGGGGCTGCACGGCTGCGTCGTCGACGACAACGTCGATCTCGCGCGCTACGCCGATCTCAAGATCGGCGTCGTGCCGGTGATCAACCTCGAATGGATCCAGAAGCTGCACCGGGACCGCTCGACCCGGGGCTACTCCACGGAAGCCGTCACCGACGTGATCCTGCGGCGGATGCCGGACTACGTGCAGACCATCTGCCCGCAATTCACCTGGACGGACATCAACTTCCAGCGGGTGCCGACGGTGGACACCTCGAACCCGTTCATCGCCCGCTGGATTCCCACCGCAGACGAATCCCTCGTGGTGATCCGGTTCAAGGACCCAAAGGGCATCGACTTCTCCTATCTCATCTCGATGATCCAAGGGTCGTTCATGAGCCGGGCGAACTCGATCGTGATCCCGGGCGGCAAGCTCGATCTCGCCATGCAACTCATCCTGACCCCGATCATCATGCAACTGGTCGAGCGCAAGCGCCGCATGGCCTAAGAAACGCGCCGCATGGCCTGAACACGCGCCGCATGGCCCCAGGGGCCGGCGGCCCAAGAGGAACCCGACCGTGACCAGCCCGATCATCTCGCCCTCGATCCTCTCGGCGGATTTCGCCCAACTCGGCGCCGAGGTGCGCGCCGTCTCCGAGGCCGGGGCCGACTGGATCCACCTCGACGTCATGGACGGGCATTTCGTGCCGAACCTCACCTTCGGCCCCGCCGTGGTGAAGGCGCTGCGGCCCCACAGCACCAAGCCGTTCGACGTCCATCTCATGATCGCCCCGGCCGATCCCTATCTCGCAGCCTTCGCGGATGCCGGGGCCGACACCATCTCGGTCCATGTCGAGGCCGGTCCCCACATTCACCGCTCGCTCCAGACCATCCGAGATCTCGGCAAGCGCGCGGGCATCGCCCTCAACCCGGGCACGCCGGCCTCCGCCGTCGAGCCACTCCTCGACATGGTCGACCTCGTGCTGGTGATGACGGTCAATCCGGGCTTCGGCGGCCAGAGCTTCATCCCCTCGACCCTGGAGACCATCGCGCGCATCCGCGCCATGGCGGCCGGGCGGCCCCTCGACATCGAGGTGGACGGCGGCATCACCCCCGAGACCGTGGGGCTCGCCGCGCGGGCCGGCGCCAACGCCTTCGTGGCCGGCAATGCCGTGTTCAAGGGCGGCCCGGCCGGTTACGCCGACCGCATCGCGGCGATCCGCGCGGGTGCGGGCGGCGACGCCGTGTCATGCTGAAGGCACTCATCTTCGACGTCGACGGAACGCTCGCCGAGACGGAAGATCTGCACCGGCAGGCCTTTAACCGTGCCTTCGGCGAGATGGACCTGGCCTGGACCTGGGCGCCGGCCTTCTACGCCGACCTGCTCGCCGTGATGGGCGGCAAGGAACGCCTCGCCCATTACGTCGAGACCCACCATTCCGAGGAGCTGGAGTTCCTGCGCCCGCGCCTCGGCGAGATCCACGACCGCAAGACCCGGATCTACGGGGAACTCGTGGCGAGCGGTCGCCTCGGTCTGCGTCCGGGCATCGCCCGCCTCGTGGCGGAAGCCCGGGCCGGCGGCCTTCGCCTCGCTGTCGCCTCCACCACGAGCCGGCCGAACGTCGAGGCGTTGCTGCGGATGAACTTCCCCGCGGGTGACGTGCCGTTCGACGTGATCGCCTGCGGCGACGAGGCCGCCCGCAAGAAGCCAGCGCCCGATGTGTTCGAACTCGCCCTCGCGCGTCTCGGGGTGGGGGCGACGGAAGCCATCGCGTTCGAGGATTCCGTGGCCGGCATCCGCTCGGCCCTCGATGCCGGCCTGCCGGTCATCGCCACCCGCAGTCGCTACACCGAGAGCCACCGCCTCGACGGGGCGTTCTCGGCCGTGTCGGATTTGGGCGAGCCGGGCGCCCCCCACACCCTGTTGTCCGGCGTCGCCTGGCCCGGCGGTGTGGTCACCCTCGCGGGTCTCCAGGCTTGGCAGGAGAGCCGCGGGGCCTGACCTATTCCCGTTCCGGCCGGGCCTGCAGGATGGCGGCCCGTACGAACGGACGCTTGAGCTGCGGGCCGGCGTCGGAACGGTGGACGAAGTCGTTCGCCCCCGGGTGCCGGCGCACGGCCTTGCCGAGGTTGAGCCGGTAGCCTTCCTTGAACACGAAAGGGGGCGCCATCGCATCGGCCATGAACGCCGCGATGGCGGCCTCCACCTCGGCCTCCGCGATGAGTCCGAGATCGCACAAGGCGAGGATGGTGAGCTTTTCCGTCATGGCGTGGGATAGGCTGGAACGGCCCGCCACGGCAACGCGTGCGAGCCGAAACTCTCTGTGGGGTATCGACGCCGGTCGAAGAAGGTGGTGCCGGTTGCGGGACTTGAACTCGCGACCTACCGCTTACAAGGCGGTTGCTCTACCAGCTGAGCTAAACCGGCGCTGAAGGTTGCGCTACCAGCGTGCTCCGCCCCGCGCAAGTCCCGGTCCTCACGCGCACGCATGCCGCGCGTTCAGCAACCGGACAGCTCGATACGCTTAAGCCTCGTGTATGGCCGAGCTTGCGCGACCGTGGTTCTCGACCAGCAACATTCCGGAAACAAGCCCCCGAATTCAAGGGCTTAAGATCCGATGAATGCATTTTTCAGTACACGTTAAATCGCTCCCCGGTAGCAACCCCGTCGACAGGATCGCGGATACGGCCCCGATACGCGGGGCCGGCGGTGCATGCTTCGCGAAAGCACGGCGCCGCGCATCCGCCCTCGGACGAAGGGCAGCGATGACCAGATACGCGAGCGATTCAGGCCTCGACGCCGTTCCCGGGACGGCCGTTCCGAAGGACGAGGCTGGGATCAGTCCGGCGCCGCCGCCCGCGTCGCGAGAACCGGCGCCGCCGTTGGGGCGCGAGGCGCGGCGCCGGATCGGGCGCAACCTTCGCCTGCTCTACGGCGACGTCCTTCATCAGCCGCTGCCGGACCGCTTCACGGCGCTCCTCGACAGCCTGTCGTCGCAATCCGATTCGCAGGGGTCCCAATGACGTGCCCATCGATCCGGCCGGCTTCCCCCCAGGGCGGTGCCGATGCCGAGATGCGCGACCTCCTCCTCGGGGCCATCCCGGCCCTGCGGGCGTTCGCGTACTCGCTGACCTATAACCTCGACCGCAGCGACGACCTCGTCCAGGACACCCTCGTGCGGGCCTGGACCAAGGCGGACAGCTTCCAGCGTGGCACCAACCTCACCGCGTGGCTGTTCACCATCCTGCGCAACCTGTTCTATTCCGAGCAACGCAAGCGCAAGCGCGAGGTCGAGGACAGCGACGGCGTCCATGCGGCACGTCTCACCAGCCTGCCCGAACAGGAGATTCGCGTCGAGATGCGCGAGTTCCAGGAGGCCCTCGACGGTCTCCCGTTGAGCCAGCGCGAGGCCCTGGTTCTCGTCGGCGCGCAGAGCTTCACCTACGAGGAGGCCGCCGCCATCTGCGGCGTCGCCGTCGGCACCATGAAGAGCCGGGTCAGCCGGGCGCGGGGCCGCCTCATCGAGACCTTGGGGATGACCGGCACGGGCGATATCGGCGCCGACGCCCTCACCCGCGCGGCGGCCGACTCGAGTCCGTGAATGGGCCGGCCGCCCCGATTCGCGGGCAGCCGGCTCCAAAGCAGATCGAAATCCTCTAAGGGGCATGGGCGAGTGGCTCCGCCCCCGGTCGTGACGGCCTTGTCCGCATGACCGCCGGAGCCTTCACCCGAGGAGCCCCGCCATGCGCGCCCTGATCGACCTCGTGCGCGTCCTGCGGCCGCGCGAACGGCGCCGCCTCGCCCTCCTCGCCCTGGGGCTCGCCTGCGCCGCCCTGTTCGAGGTGGTGGGCGTCGCCTCCGTTGTGCCGTTCCTGACGCTCGTGGGTGATCCGTCCGCCGCCGGTCGCATCCCCTACCTCGCCACCCTGCGCGACGGCCTCGGACTCACCGACGACCGCACCTTCCTCATGGCGACGGGAGCGGCGGCACTCGTCGCCATCCTCACGACCAGCGTGGTGAATGCGGGCCTCACCTTCGCGCAGCTCCTGTTCACCAACCTCACCGGCTACGGCCTCGCCCGGCGCCTGCTCGCTCGCTACGTCGACCGCGAGCGCCTGTTCTTCGCCCACGCCAACAGCGCCGAACTCGCCAAGAACGTGCTCAGCGAGACCGACCGCCTGGTGGTCGGCGTCCTCACCCCCGCCACGGTCATCGCCTCGCGCAGCGTGTCGGCGCTCGCCGTCGTCACCTTCCTGATCTTCTACGCGCCTCGCCTCGCCCTGATCCTCGGCGGCGGCTTCGGTGGACTGTACGTCCTGCTCTACCTCGTGATGCGGATGCGCCTCGCCCGCCTCGGAGCCCGGGCGGTGGCCGACAACGAGCGGCGCTACCGGGTGGTGCAGGAGACGTTCGGAGCACTGACCGAACTGAAGCTCTACGGCCGTGCCGAGGCCTTCGCCGCCGGGTTCGACGGGCCCGCACGGGCCTACGCGAAGGCCACCGCCGCGAGCCTGCTGACGGGCCAGTTGCCGCGCTTCGTCATCGAGTCCCTCGCCTTCGGCGGGGTCATCGTCGTCGTGTTGTTCGCCTTGTCGCAGGGCCTCGACACCGCCGGGTTGCTCCCGCTCCTCGGGCTGTTCGCCTTTGCCGGCTACCGGATGCTGCCGGCCTTCCAGAACATCTTCACGTCCCTCGCCCTCCTGCGCTTCTACCTGCCGGCCGTCCGGATGGTGGTGGACGAACTCGCCGGCGAGCGAGCGCCGCAGCCGCGCCCCACCGCGCGCCTGCCGTTCGGCCGGGACATCCGTCTCGCCGGCGTCGGCTTCGACTACGCGCCGGGGCGTGCGACCCTTCGGGACATCGATCTCACGATTCCGGCCCATACCACCGTGGGTTTCGTCGGTCGCACGGGGGCGGGCAAGTCGACGCTCGTCGGCCTCATCCTCGGCCTCCTCACACCCACGACCGGGTCCGTCACGGTGGACGGCGTCCCCCTCGACGGCGAGACGCTGCCCGCATGGCAGAACCGCATCGGCTACGTGCCGCAGGACGTGTTCCTCATCGATGCCTCCGTGCGCGAGAACATCGCGCTCGGCATCGCGCCCGAGGCCGTGGATCGGGCGGCGGTGGAGCGGGCCGCGCGGCTCGCCGGCTTCCACGAGGTCGCACTGAGCCTCGACGGGGGCTACGATGCGGGCGTGGGCGAACGCGGAATTCGTCTCAGCGGTGGTCAGCGCCAGCGCCTCGGCATCGCCCGGGCGTTGTACCACGACCCCGACGTGATCGTGTTCGACGAAGCCACCAGCGCCCTCGACGGAGAGACCGAGTCGGCGGTGATGGGCGCCCTCGCGTCCCTGAACGGCACCCGCACCATCCTCCTCATCGCCCATCGTCTCACGAGCCTCGCGGCGACCGACACCGTCCACGTCCTCGATGGCGGCCGCCTCGTCGCCTCCGGTCCCCTCGCGACCGTGATGCCAGATGCGTCCGCACGGATGTCCGCGCCCGCCGAGGCGTGACGGGAGAGGTGGACGACGCGGAAAATGCCGGCTGGTCCGGGATATGCGTGTATTGACCGCAGATCGCGGCGGTTCGGCCATATACCGGAACGTCCCAGGTCGGCTATCCTGTTCTCCCAGCCCGGGTTTTTCGGCATGGGTCTTCGGCATGGGTCCCAGCCGTTCCGTTCACGGCCCGGGGACAGATGGCATGGTTTGGCATGGTCGACGCTCCCGCTCCGGAAACGCCTCCGTTGATCGATCCCCTGCTCCTCGACAATCAGCTCTGCTACGCCCTCTACGCGGCGGCTCACCGGATGACGAAATCCTATCGTCCGATGCTGGAGCGCCTCGGCCTGACGTATCCGCAATACCTCGTCCTCCTCGTGCTGTGGGAGACGGACGGCATCACCGTCTCGGAGATCGGCCGGCGCCTGCGCCTCGATTCCGGAACCCTGACCCCTGTCCTGAAACGCCTCGAGACGGCGGGATTCCTGCTGCGCAGCCGGCGACGGACGGACGAGCGCGAGGTCGAGATCGCCCTCACGCCACAGGGCCGGGCCCTGCGGAGCGAGGCCACGGCGGTGCGGGAATCGGTGATGTGCCAGCTCAACATGTCGGAACCCGAGGTCCAGGCCATGCGGGCGGACCTCAATGCCCTCATCGAGAATCTCAGCGCCGCCGGTTGAGCGTCCTGCGGCATCGTGGCAGGACCTTTCCTGGGTAGCCCCGCCTCCGCAGCGGGACCGAAGGCCCCCGGCCGCCCTATTTTAGCCGGATAAGTTTCCCCTTGGATCGGGCCGTGCACGAGGGCTCCCCTCCTCGTTCGACCATCGATCCCCGAGGAACAATGGCACCGAGACCGGACGCGCAGGAGGCTGGCCATCGGAGCGTTCCCGAGCCCGTGGCGGCGGCGGGTTCGCCCCGGCGGACGGGTGCGGGAAAGCGCCGGCGCGGCGAACCCACGGGGTTCCCGGGCGTTTCTCCCCGATGAATGCGACCTTGGCCGAGACGGACCGCGAGCCCCGGCGGCAGGTCGGGGCGCTGCCGTACAGACGAATGCGCGACGGGACCTACACCATCCTGCTCATCACCTCGCGGGAGAGCCGGCGATGGGTGATCCCGAAGGGCTGGCCGATGAAGGGCCGCAAGCCCTTCGACGCCGCCGCGCGCGAGGCCTACGAGGAGGCCGGCCTTCTCGGGTCCATCGGCAAGCGACCGCTGGGATTCTATCTTTACGAAAAGCGCCTGAAGAGTCGTGACTCGGTCCTATGCCAGGTGAAGGTCTTCCCCCTCGAAGTGCGCAAGCAGCTGAAATCCTGGCCCGAGAAGGACGAGCGGGAGGACCGCTGGTTCTCGCCGGCCGAGGCCGCCGACGCCGTGGCGGAACCGGGTCTCGCCGCCATCATCCGCGCCGCCTGCAAGCGCGACGCGGATGTGCTGCGCTGAAATCGGTTGCCGACACGAAACTTTGTCCTTCGGGGCGATTGAGTCCGTTCAGGCGATTGCCAAGCCCGAACCGATGGGCTAATCCCCCGCTCGTCCAGACGGAGACGCCGCGGCGAACCCCGGACGACCCGCTGCTGTAGCTCAGTGGTAGAGCACCTCATTGGTAATGAGGAGGTCGACAGTTCAATCCTGTCCAGCAGCACCATTAGAACCGCTCTCCATACCACCCCGTTCGTCTCTTGCGACGAGGAACCCGCCAGGGCCTTGAGCCTGGTGGTCTCGGCCTGCTCGACGACGTGGTTCTTCGGGACGGGCGTGCTCGCCCGCGGTGATCGGGCCTGAGATCAAGCTTCCTTCGAGCCCTTTGGGTCCAACTCCGCTCTCCTTCGTGTATCGAGACGTACCCCTGCCGTAACGCGGAGGCTGTCGGGGTTCGACGGCAGCTGGACGGCGCGCCTCTCCGATATCGGAAAACGAGCGAGGCCCGGTGCGGGTGCCGTACACCCGCGTGTGAAGGTTTCGTGACCGCCGCTCCCTTTCATACCAGTACTAAAGTACTAGTTGGACGTCTGGGCAATGACGCCGCACGTGGGATGCAGCCATGATCGACGACCGGGCTCCGACCGGCATTCGCCGCCAACTCCTCGTGTGGCTCGCCTATGTCCGAATCGGTTTCTGGGTTCTGAAGGAGGCGCGCTCCGGGCACCGGCCCCTGGCGAAGCGCCGTTCCTGAAGCCGTCGGCAATTGGAGCGGTCCGCGAGGCCTTCCGAGCGGCAGCTTCCATCGCGGCGGCTCGCCATGCGCCATCGGGCTCGCGGCGGACAACCTACCGCCGAGCGATCACGTCGCACCCAGTCGTTCGATCCCATCGGCGGTTGAGACGTTGCTCATCGCCCGCCACCCGACAGCCCACGAGATTCATGACCCGTCACCCCGTCACCGATTCAGCCCGACACCCGGCCCGCGATGCGGACGACGATCGCATCACGCCCGTCGAACCACGCCCGGGGCCGGAGCAGAACCCTGGCGACAGGGAAGCCCGGATCGTCAGCCTGATGCTGATGGGCGTCACCGTTGTCGGGGCGGTCGCCATGATCGGTTTCAACTGGACGACGGGCTGAGCGCCATTTGGCCCAGGCCGGGAGACGGGGACGCAGGAGGCAAGCAGGCGACCGCGACGGCATTCTCCGGTGTCCTGGCGAGTTGGTGGGATGCGCGAAGTTTCGCACCGAGACGGCATCCGCCCCCCCCCGCGACCGATTGATCACCGCCCCGCCTGGAACGCCGTGGATCGCGCTGCATTCACCAGCACACCCGAAACACTTCGCGACCGTGAGCGAGATCACCCGAATGCGTAATCACATCACCCACCACTCTTTCGACCTCTCGGATGTGGCGATCGAGCTGCGCCAGGCTCCGCGTGTCGCCGTCAGCGAGCCTCCTCGCGCATACATCCGTGACGACCGGGGCGACGCCACCGGAGGTCGTGAAAATCTGCCCGGAACGATCGTCACCGCCACCTCCGAGTTCGAGGGTTTCGGCTCGTTCTCCGGTTAGACCCGACCACTCGAGAACGCCCCGGGAAACTCCGGATCCCGGCGCCCCGGCAGCGCTCGTCGGGAAACACATGCGATCGGGGCATTCGCCCCCGGTCGCATTGAGGTCGAACGGATTCTACCGCCTTCCCGATCCAATGCTTTGCAGCCCGTCGATGGCGCGGACAGCCAAGCCCGTCGCGCCTCGGTGAGGGGTTGCTTCGGTCGCTCTCCAACCGATGCGTATGCACTTCGTAATCCCCCACCGCAGCGACGGAGCGGCGGAGTTACGGCGATTCGAGAACCGGGTGTCCACGAACGCTCCGGGCACACGCCATGGGAAGGCGTGACCGGAGGAAGGTCCGGACTTCGGCGGATACATGATGCCGGACACGAAAAACCCGCCCTGGTCGAAACCGGGCGGGTTCGAGATTCGTCGTGAAAGACCGGCTCTTCGCCGGGTCCGGTCGGATCAGCAGTCGTTGCTGCCCGGCTTCACCACCTGTCCCTCGGCCGGCTTCTTCTCGCCGGAACCCGGCTGCGTGTTGCCGCCGACGTTGCTCATCGCACCGACGGTGCCGGGCGATTCGGCCTTGGCCCCCGGGGTCACCTTCGCATCCGAGGTGCCATCGGCCTTGGAGGTCTTGTCGGTCGCCGCATTCTGGCCCTGGGCGTTCGTGGTCGTGCCGACGGCGCAGGGCGCTGCCATGGATGCCGATCCCGTGGCGATCACAGCCGCTGCGGCGATGGCAATCATGCAAAAATTCTTCATTTGTTTCTCCGAAGGCGTTTCCCAAAACTCCCAACGAGGAGAGACGGCCTCACGTTCCGAAGATCGGACAAGTTCCGTCGCGACAATCCGTGTCCGCCGATTCGTGCGGATCGGAAGTCGAGCCGGACATGCGCGCAACCAAAGACGCGATGGCGTTCTTGAGACAAGGCGCTGCGCCTTCGCTGATCCGGTGGATGCAGACCTCAGCCTCCTTCCACGGACACCGTCATGCCCCGCTGGTTTCTCGCTTTCGTCGCCGCCATCGCCACCCTGGCCGTGGTGATCGCTTTCACGTTCCTCGGCAGCGGTGCCACGAAGAACACCGTCCCCATGCCGGAAACGGGCGTCAAAGAGACAACGAAGTAGCAGGGAGGTTCGCCCGGGCAGCGAACGAAGACACGACCGGCGGCGTTGCCAGTCCATCTTCGCCGTCACAGGGAACGCTTCATGCGCCGGTCGATCCATGCCCTTGCCGCCACGCTGATCGTCTCGCTGACGGGGGGCAGCCTCGGCGCAGCCGCAGGCCGGCGGACGGGCAACCAGCGACGCGAACACACCCGCCGACCTCCTGAGCAACGGCGACAAGGCCGACAACAGTACGGTCGGGTCCGCCAGGGGCGGCAGCGACCATACCGGCGGTCGTCCATTCGATCACAACGGCACAGCCGACACCCTCGGTAAGGAGGGTGGTACGGCCAACGGGTCTCGGGCATCACCGCCGCCGTCGCCGCGCCCCTGAACCGACCGCATCGAACGCTCCGCCCCGGGCCGTTCCGATATCGACACGACGAGTCATACAAAACCCGCCGCGGCGTGAGCCGGGCGGGATAGCAGGGTCACCCGTTTCGACGGACGGATCAGCGACCGCCGCCGTTGGCGCTGCCATTGGGAATAGCTTGCTCGGGACGGGCGGCATTCCCCCCGGCGGCGGAGTCGGTCGTGACGGTGTCGGCACCGGTGGCACCGCGCGAGATGGCGATGTTGGTGTCGTTACCGGTGCTGTTCGGCTCACTCTGGACGATGACGCCGGAGGTGCCCGGCTGACGCGGAGGGCCGCCTTGGGCGAGCACGGGTGTCGTGGCGAACAGGGCGGCGGCGAGGATAACGGTTCTCATGGGAGACTTTCGCGTGAGCCGGCGACGGAGCAGTCTTCGCTGGAGCCGGCTCAGGTAATCGCCGTTGTCACCGATGGTTTCCCGGCCACTGTGTCACACCCCAGGGCAATCGAACGCGAAGGTTCCGTCAAGCCAACACTGGCGGACCATGACGATCATTTCGGCTTTCCGCCCGGCGCCCAGCCATGCGCGTTGATCACCTGCACGATCTTGGTCTGCATCTCGGGCATGAGCGTCTGCATCCACTGCGTCGTACCGGTCATCTGAGCCTGAGCGAGTTGCGGCTGCGCGGCGACCAGACGCCGGCCAGCCGGCGAGGCGTAGAACGCGCCCACGGCCTGGAGATCGTCCTTGGTCAGGACACTCGCGAAGCTGCGGGCCTGGATGTCGAGGAGTTCGTCGTAATGCGCCGTCAGCATCGGAAGCACCGCTTCGCGGACGATCACCTGCGCGCGCTCCGGCTCCTTCACGCCCATCTGCTGCATCATGCCCGCCATGGGGGCGGCCATCGCGTTCAAGGTGTTGGCGCGGTCTCCCTGCATCTGGGCCACGACCTCGCGCGCGATCTTCAGGGTCGCCGGATCCTGCGCCGCCGAGGCGGGCGGCTTGTCCAACGATGGGGCGGCTTGCGCGAACGCTTGCGGTGACAGGAGCAGGCCTAGGGCGAGGCCCGCGACGAGTGGGGCGATGCGGTCGCGTCGATTCAGCAAAAGCGTTCCTCCGGCGTCGGCACCCGAGGGAACGGGCGCTTCAAAAGAAGAACCCGCCGGGTGGGGGACCGGGCGGGTGAAGGTGGTCACATATGAGGATGCCCTGGGAAGGGCCGAGTGATCATCGCATCTGGTATGCCAGTTGCCAAGCCCCATGCCGCCGGATCGGCCGTCTTCGCCTCGCACCGGATATGGTCCTCGGGGCTCGGCTTGCACGTCAGCTGCCTCGATCCCCGGTCCGGACGACTTCAATCGACGATCTCCACTCGTCGGACCGGGAATCCGGGCGGGGAACGAATCCCCATTGGTCCGAATACTTATACGGACAGGGGAGGAGTGCGCGGATGCTTGCGAAGCTGTTCAGCGTTCTCGCCGGCGCTGGGACGGATCGGGCAAGTGGGAACCATCGGCCAGTGCGGCCTCCTTCAGCGCCGGACGGGACGAAGACGCCCCCGCGACCGGCCTCACCTCGGCAAGGCGACGGAATGCGAAGGGTCTGCGAGGAAGTGGAGCGGGCGCTACGGGAGACCGGACACCTTCGGTGAAGCGAGCGCATGGGAGTAGGATCGCAACGCGGATCGGAAGAGACGATCGGAGCCTCATCGTGCGACCGCGGCTCATGCGTTTGTGACGCGGTGGCGCGGCGCGCTGCCGCAAACAGGAACTTGCCGGTCGCCCGTTCCCTTTCTCCACCACAGTCCGAAGAATCGAGAGAGAAAGTCGCCCCATGCGCCATGCAACGGCCGGGTTCATCACGCTTGCCGCCATGCTTTCGGCAGGGCCCGTCCTCGCCGAGGGCAAGCCGCTGCCGGCCCCATCGAGCAACACGACGGTTCAGGGCGAGTTGACCATCACATTGGACGGCGACAAGCCGGTCTGCGCCCCGGCCGAGCTCAGGCTCCCGTCCAACACCAATGTCGAACTCCACATCGTCAGCAAGGCGAACGTGCCCGTGACCATCACGGCACCGGGCCAGTTCGAGAAGGGCCACGTTCTTCACGCGGACGGGTCCCTTATCCATGTCTCGAGCGAGAAGGGCTACCTCGTGAAAGCCAATGGCCAGGGCGTCCTGAAGATCAGGACCATGGAGGCCGGTGCCGAGACCTATGCCTGCACCACCACGAGCAACCAGAAGGCTCCCTTCGAGGGCAAGTTGATCCTGACGCCTCCGGCAGGCTAGCGCGTCGGTCCGGCCATGACCGGACCCACATGCCCGACGCAGACGGGGGTCGTCATACGCCGTCGTGACGGCCGGGCTTGTGACCGGATCGCGCAGGCCGTGCGAGCTGTCTCGCGCCGGCTCGGCCGGTGCTCTATGCACCCGGTCGCAACGGAGGGACACGATGAGTCAGATCGCCAAGGAATTCTTTCGTGATTGGGTCGCGGACAATCTCGATCCCGACAAGTCGCCCCAGTCCCACCTCGAAGCCCTGCTGCAGGATGCCGACGACGAGGGCATCTCGGAGGAGGAGATGGCGAAGGCCACCGGTGGCGACCTACTCAAAGCGGTCTCCAAGGCGATCGCGCGGGCCAAGCAGGATTGAGCGGCCCGTTCCTACGCCTGCAACCTGTGGGTGGCTCCCGAATCGGGACGGAACGAGATATGCCAAGCTTCGCCGTCCGTGCGGCGCACCACACGAGGAGTCTGGATGACCAAAGACGTGCAGCACGATCGCTCCGCCTCGCCGCTCGCATCCGTCTCTGACGAAACTTATCCGAAACCACTCGAACGCAGGCCGGAACCACCGGCCGACGACCTGTCGCCGGCCCCCACGGAGGACGCGGACTTGTCGGCCCTCCATACCGAAAGCTTCGAAGGCTTCGGCTCCTTCGGCTGACGACAGGAAAGCGGCTTTGACGGTCTGCGGCCCGCGCGGGAGCTGGGCGCCGCAGACCGTCTCATCGCCGGCATCCGCCCGATCAGAGGCTCCACGCTACGCCCGCTCCCCGTCCGGGGATTCTTCATCCGTCTGCCGGCGTGCCTGGCGCTGCTCCTGGCTTCGCCCGAGCCAGAGGCTGTTGAGCAGCCAGGCGATGGAGAGCGGCACGGCCGTCACGGCCACGGCCGTCGGGCCGAGGCCGAGGGCCGCGATTCCGGCGAAGGACCAGGCGCCGATCTGGTCGCCGGTTCGGTAGACCACGGTGTCGAGGAAGTTCTTCGCCTTGTAGCGGTCCTCGCGCGGCACGACGGTGAACAGCACCTCGCGGATGGGCCGGGCGATGGCGAAGTTTCCGGCCCGGCGCAGGACCTGAAACACCACGACGGCGGTGATGGTGGGCGACACGGCGAGCGCGGCAAAGCCCAGGACGCTGGCCGCCGGCAGGAGGGCGAGGCTGGGACCGACGCCGATGCGCTTCACGATGCGGCCCGTGAGGAAGAACTGAACGCCCAGCGTCAGCGCGTTCACCAGGAGATCGACGCTGGCGAAGAACGCCGTCTGGGCACCCCGATCGGGGAAGCTCTTCTTGGCGATGCCGGCCTGCTCGAAGTACAGGAACGTCGAGGTCACGGAGAACAGCAGCAGGAACAGGCCGATGTTGAGGAGGTAGGGCGAGCGGAACGTGCGGGTGATGCCGGCGAACGCACTGCCGCCGATGGCGTCCGCAGGCGCCGCCTCCCCGGCCACCGGGCGCCGGTGCAGGCGGTCCGACAGGCGCGCGAGGCCGCGCATGCTGAACACCGCCACCTCCAACAGCGCGGCGGCCCCGACGAGAAGCGCCCAGGTCGGCACGTCGCGGGCGAGGATCGCGGTGGTGGCCGAGCCCGCGATGGCCCCGAGGGTGGCGCCGGCCGCGATGAACCCGAAGAGGCGCTTGCCCTGCTCCGTGGAGAACACGTCCACGACGGTGGCCCAGAACACCGAGACCACGAACAGGTTGAAGATCGACAGCCAGATGAAGAAGGCCCGGCCGATCCAGACGTCGCCCTCCGGGCCCGCGAGGTAGAACGACACGGCGAAGACGAGAACGTTGGCGGAGAAGAACCGATAGGTCAGGGGCACGAACCGGGCCCGCGGCAGGGTCTTCACCAGCCAGGCGAACGGCACGTTCAGAGCCAGCATGCCGATGAGCGTGCCGGTGAACAGCCAGGGCAGGTTTTCGATTCCCCCGGCGACGCCCATCTGGTCGCGGATCGGACGCAGGACGTAGTAGGCCGCGAGAATCGAGAAGATGTAGGCCCAGGACCAGGCGAGGGCCGGAACCTCGCCCGGCCGGACATCGACGAGGCGACCCAGCCAATGGGTCGCCCGACCGCCGGCCGCGACGCCCCCGCCGTCTCCCCTCAACGCGTCACTCCGAGGCGCGTGCTCAGCTCCGGCGCGGTGAGGTCGTGGCCGAAGCCGGGCGAGCCCATGGCGAAGCCGTCCGCCTTGGCGAGGGGTCCGACGACGACGGGATCGAAACCGGCGTCGGTGACGAGCTTCGCCACCGTGGCCAGCGCCTGAGGGTCGTCGCCCGCGATGGGGATCGCCATGCGGGGGCCCTCGCGGTGGGCGTTCTTGGCGAAGATTTTGTAGTTCGCCGCGTTGAAGGCCCGCACGATTCGCGCGCCGGCGAGGTACTTCGCCGAGACCGCCGCGATGCCGTTCTCCTTTACCTCGGCATAGACCTCGCCGTCGCGGGCCTGGGCGGCGTTGCCGGCGTCGATCACGGTCTTGCCCCGGAGGGCGGCGGCATAGTCGGCGCTCAGCTGCGGGTAGGCCTTGTAGGGCACCGCGATGAGCACGACGTCGCCGAACGCGATGGCCTCGGCCGGGGTGCCGGCCCGGGCCTTCGGGCCGAGGCTTTCGACGAGGCCCTTCAGGTCCTCGGGGTGGCGCGAGGAGAGCATCACCTCGTGGCCGGCCTTCGCCCAAAGGCCGCCGATGGTGCCTCCGATGTTACCCGCACCGACGATACCGATGCGGGCGGGCGGCGCGGCGGTCTGGGCCGACGCGCTCCCGCCGGCGAAGAGGGCGGCGGACGCGGCGAGGGCGAGGGCCGCGCGGCGGGACACGAGGTTAGAGCGCATCGATATAGGCCTCCATTCGGGCACGCTGGGCCGCATCGGGCATCCGGCCCCGCGCGGCCCCGAGGTTGTCCTCGACATAGGCCGCCTTGGCCATACCGGGGATCGGGCAGGTCACGGCCTCGTGTCCGAGGACGTATTTCAGGAAGAACTGCGGCCAGCTCGCGCAGTCGAACTCGGCTGTCCAAGCCGGGAGATCACGGCCCTGGACCGTCTTGAACAGCCGGTCGCGCCCGAAGGGGACGTTGACCATCACGGCCATGCCGCGCTCGGCGGCGAGCGGCAGGATTCGCCGGGCCGCCAGCCGATCGTCCAGGGCGTAGTTCACCTGGATGAAGTCGAGGGTTTCGCGCTTCATGACGTCTTCGAGATCCGCGAACTGGCTGTCGCGCCACACGGTGACGCCGACGTAGCGGATGCGCTTGGCCGCCTTGAGATCCCGCAGGGTGGCGAGGTTGGAGGCCGTGTCGATGAGGTTGTGGACGGCGACGAGATCAATGGTCTGCGTGTTCAGGCGCTTGAACGACCGTTCGATCTCGGCGAGCCCTGCCTCGCGCCCCGGCGTGCCGACCTTGCTGCACAGGAACACCTTCTCGCGCAGGCCATCCTGCGGGAGGATGAGGCCGAGCACGTCCTCGGCCGTGCCGTAGCTCGGCGCCGTGTCGATCACGGAGCCGCCCAGGGCCACGAATCGCCCCACCGCCTCGCGCAGGGGCGCGATCTTGTCCGGTGTCGGCTCGACCTCGTAGCGGCGCGAGGTGCCGATGCCGATCACGGGAATCCGCTCGCCGGATGAGGGGATGGGCCGGCTCGCAAGCCCGCCCGATTCCGCCCACGCGGGCGGCGCAGCGGATCCGAGGAGCGGCCCCGCGAGGGGCAGCAGGCCGGCGCCGGCTAGGAAAGCGCGTCGGGATGGATGCATCGGACCAAGCTCCTGCTCGTGCGGCCTCCCTCCCATCTAGGCCACGCATTCGTCTCCGACATGGGCGGACGCCGACACGAGCGTCAACCGAGGGCCCGCAGCACGGCGGCGGTGAAGCCGGTGAACTCAACCGTCCGGCGCCGGTAGCACTGGAAGACGCGCACGCCGCCGGCCTGAAGCACGTCGCGTGGAACCGCGAGTTCGAAGCCGCTGCCGAGCGCCTGGGCCGTGCCGAGATGCGCGGCGACTTCCGGCCGGGCGAGACGCGCCGAGACGCAGACCTGTGGGCGGCCCGCCGCGTCGGTCCAGAGGGCGAGGGTGCACAGCACGTCGCCGAGCCCCCGCGCGAAGGCCCAGCCGTGGCACGCGATGCTTCCGCCGAGGCCCGTGAGGATCACATGCTCGGCCCATTCGATGGCCGGTGCCCGCTTCAGCCGTTTGACGAAGTGCCGGCTGAAGGCCGGCGGCACCGTCCGGTCGAGGCGGTAGCGGCCCGGCCCCGCGACGATCTCGAGGGAGCGGGGCACTGCGCCGCGAGACCCGCTGTCATGCTCCGGATCGATGTCGTACCGGCCCGGCTCCAGACCGGTCAGGGCGGCGACGAGGCGGAACGTACCGTCGCCCGCCGCCCCGGGGGTGATCCGCGCGCGCCATGCGGTGCCGTCCTCCCCCCGCAGCCGCAGGCTCGGCATGGCCTCGGGCGAGGCCGCGCCGTCGAACCGGCCCGCGATGGCCCAGAGGTCGCCCGGCGCCGCCAGGAGGACGCCCCCGGCCTCGGGCAGGTTCTGGCTCAGGTCGAGGAGGACGGGGCCGGGTACGGCACCGGGCGGGCGAGGACCGTGCCCGATCCGGTCGGATCGGATCACACCTTTCGATCCTCGTTCCGTCGTGCTCCCGCGTGGCGAACCGACCTTCACTTCCTCGGAAGGCACGGCAGCCTCACGGGTGAACCGCACCAGCGCCCCGTCCGTCGCGCCTCCCGCGAAGACCTGGCCGAAGCCCTGGGCCACGAGCACGCCGTCGCGGCCGGCCTGGACGAGGTCGAGGGCGTACGGGCCGAAGGCGAGGCCGGCGACGTCGATGGTCCCGGTGAAGCCGGCGCGCGCGGCGCCGGGGTCGCCGAGGCTTTCGGCCACGTCGGGCCGGTCGTCGGGCTGCAGGACCGCATAGGCGGTGCGGGACGGCCCGGTGAACCGCAGGTAGGTCCGGGCGGCGGGCGGGGCGTCGAGCCTGTGCAGCCAGCCCTTCACCGAGAGATGACGCAGGACGAGGTCGTGGCCGCCGGGATTGACGATCTCCCGGTCGTCGAGGCGCAGGCCGTCGCGGGCGAAGGCCAGGGTGGCATGCGTCAGGGGCAGCACGGCCGCCGGCAGGGCGCGATCCTGTTCGGGCAGATCGTCGAGGAGGGGGGTCGCGGGCCGGGCCCGCCCCGTCGCACCGAGGGCGGCGGCGTAGGTCCCGTCCCAATGAATGTCGCGCGGCACCCAGGACGGTGCGTTCACACGCAGGCCCATCTCGGCGAGCGACAGGTCGAAGGTGACGCGCAGCCGGTCCGGCACCCGGTCGTGCGGGCACGGGTGAGCGGCGACGAGTCCGTCGTAGACGTCCCGCACCGCGTCGAGATGGGCCGCCACGGTGGGAAAGCGCTTGGCCCGCACTGCGTCCCGCATCCGCGCCAGCCGGGCCGGGTCGTAGTAGAGATCGAGGAGCCTTGCGCGCACCGCGCCCGGATCGTGGGGCGGAACGAGGAAGCCGTCGACCCCGTCCGCCACCCGTTCGGCCAATGCCCCCAGGGCGGTCGCCACGGGGACGAGGCCGGCCTGCCACGCCTCCGTCAGGGCGATGACGTAGGTCTCCGGCCATGTCGAGAGGTGGAGCGACACGTCGCAGCCGTTGAGCAGGGCATGGATGGCGTGCGGCTCGTAGGCACCCGCGAGGGTGATCCGGTCCGGCGAGATCCCCCGCAGGCGTCCGGCATGATGCGCGTCGACCCGGCCGAACACCTTGAAGTGGATAGGGTACTCCTCGCAGATCCGGATGAGTTCGACGATGTCGTCACCACCCTTGTGCGTGGCGAAGTTGCCCGCGACCGCGACGGTGAGCCGGGGGCCGTCGTCATGCTCGTGCCTGGGCATGGGCACAACGGGCATGGGCACGACGGGCGTGGGTTCGACGGGCGCCAGCATCGCGATCTCCACCACGCGGCCGGCCTCGATCTCGGGATAGAACGCCCGCAGATAGGCCCCCGTCGCAGGGGTGCTGGTGATGAACCGGTCGACGGCCCGCACGAGAAGAGAGACGAACCCGTCGCGGCGCGCCTTGGCGCCCGGCGGGTAGTTGCTGGAGGCGATGAGGCAGGCGTCGCACTGGTCGCGTCCGCGGTTCACCACGTCGCAGAAGCGGCCGGCATGGTCGAGGAGGAGCCAGCGCTCGCAGATGAGGTGGTGGTCGTGCAGGTGGTAGACCACCGGCACGCCGCAGGCCCGCGCCACCAGGGGCAGGCTCAGCGGCAGATGGAGCAGGTGGTGGATGTGGACGAGATCCACGCGCTGCTCGAACAGGATGCGCTCGAACACGCCCTCGACGTAGGGGTCGGTGAGCCGCGGCAGGCCGATCTCGCCGCACGCGATGGTTTCCCCCAGCCCGCGCCCTTCCAGGCGCAGGGACCAGTGCCCCTCGTGGATCACGGGAAACAGGAATAGGATCTCGTAGTCCGACCCGAGGCCCGCGAGGGCATCCTGATAGATCTCGACGCCGCCGCCGTTGCGATAGCCCGTCCGGTTGTGGCTGAGCATGAGCACGGTTCGGGCCTTGGGCCGCCGGGTGGGGTGCGCCCGCCGGCGGGTATCGGCCGCCGCATCGAGGATCGTGGCGACGCGATGGTCGTAGAGATGCTCGGCTCGGGTGCGATCGCGGGCCGCGCGGGCCGCCGCGATCCGCGCCTCGGGACGGTCCAGCATCTCGGCGATGACCGCTGCGCCCGCCGCATCGTCGGCGCACAGGGCGATCTCGGATTCCGGTTCGTAATACTCGCGGATCTCGGGCTCCGGCGAGATCACGACCTGGAAGCCTCCGGCGAGCGCCGTTTCGAACAGTCTGGGCGGTGGCGTCGAGCCCTGCGCCTGGCCCGCGTCGGAGGCCGAGAACACCCGGGGCAGGGTGAGGACGATGCGGCTGCGGTTGGCCAGGCGCGCGAAATCGCGGTTGCCGCAACGCCAGTCGGTGACGAGCCCCGGATCGTCGAGGGCGGGCGGACCGATATAGGTGTTCCACGGGAGGGCCAGCTTGACCTTGAGGTCGCGGGGCAGGGTTCCCAGGATCGCGTTCAGGCTCTCGACCCGGTTCGGCCAGGCGGTGCCGATGAACAGCAGATCGTAGAGATAGTCCCGGTCGTCGCCGAGGACGGGGAGATCCTGGAACAGGCTCGCGGCCGCCAGCGGCAGGTGCCGGGCGCGGCCCCCATAGGCCGTGACGCTGGCCTTGTCGTTGGTGAAGACGAGGTCGAACCCCGTGGAGCAGCGCACGTTGTCGGCGAGTTCGTAGGGATCTTCCGTGGTCCACAGGATGCTGAGGCGCGCCAGTGCGGCGAGGCGGCCGAGGACGGGCGCGTGCTTTCGCGCGCCGCCGAAGGCGAGCACCGTGTCGAGCCGTTCGCCCGTGAGGGTGGCCAGGGCGTCGGCATGTCCGGCGAGATGCACGCGCGCGACCCTCGGATGCCGCCGCAGGGCGTCCGCGAGGCCAAGCACGATGTAATGGTTGTGCGTGCCCGGCTCCGTATCGAGGAGCAGGATCGAGAAGCCGGCCATGGGGGGCGCGTGTCCCGTCAGCGTCCGGCCATGGCGAGGCGCGGCCTCTCCGGCGTGTCGGGCAGGGCGAGGCTTGCCGTGCTGCGACAGAGGGCCAGCATCCGGGCGGCGCGCTGCGTGTAGGTATGGTCGCGCAGAGCCCGGATCTGCGCCCGCATCGCGATGGCCTGGATCGCGTCCGGATCGTCCAGGGCCCGCTCGATGGCACGGGCGATGTCGGCGACCCCGTCCACGAGCAGGATTTCCCGGTCCGGCTGGAACGCGTCGCAGATCTCGAGGCCGGTGGCAAAGAACAGCTGCGCCGAACCGGCGAGCGCGACCTCGAAGGTGCGCGGGCCGGGCGTTGCCGGCGGCAGGGCGAAGCGGCGGTTGGCGATGTCGAGATCGCGGCCGATGTTGAGGGTGAGGCGTGCGTCGGCGGCATGATCCGCCATCTCGGCCGGCGTGAGGCGCCGGTTCGCGGCGCAGCGGATGTCGGAGGGCCAGCCGGTCCCGAGGATCGCCACCGGATGACGCGACAGTACCGTATCCGCCCGGCGGATCAGGGCGACGCGGTTCGGATAGGCGACGCCGCAGAAGAACACCACGGTCTCGCGCTCGGACACCGCCGTGAGATCGCGAAGATGCCGCGCGCGGGAGGCGGCCAGGGGCAGGTGGTGGACGTTGCCGTGTCGGTAATGGTGCACGGCCCAGGAATCGTTCGAGAAGATGATGTCCGCGGTGAGTTCTGCCTTGAACGCATAATCGAACTCGTACGGATCGTCGTGCAGCCAGTAAGCCAACTCGGCACCGACCCCATCGGCCGCACGACGAAGACCACGCAGGTCCGAACCATCCGGCACGATACTGCCGACGGCAACCACGAGATCTGGACGAAACCGGCGGATCGCGTCGCGAGCGAGGTCGAGGGGCACCGCCAACACACGATCTTTACCCAGAATGTCCCCGAACCCCTCCGCGAGGCAGGGACGAATCGTAGTATTCGTGTTCAAGGCATCGGAAAACGTGCTCGTCACGAGCACTCTCGGTCGATCAAAACCTCGACCGTTGTGAAAACTCATCCTGCGGCTCGGGCTGAACAACGGGGCCTGACGGTTTGACTTTGTGAACGCCAGAACAATAAGTCCGGGTCCTTCGATTGTCCATGCGATCGAGAAAAAACCGCTTATTAGGATAAAGTGGCAATATGCCATGCTAAGAATTGGCAAATGACTTGGGATATTCAGGCATCCCCTCGTGACGCGACGGAGCCGGCCGCGTCCGGCGCCGACCCACGTGTGCTCCATCCCTTCCGGTCGCTCCTCACCGGATCGGTCGTCGTCGCCGGGCCCGCGACCGCCGATCTCGTCGCCGCCATTCGTAAGACCGCGCGGTCGGTCACGATCCTGGACGGACAGCTCGGCGAGGCCCGCCACGACGCCGTGGTGCTGCTCGATCCACCGACCTCGGCATGGGACGCGACTTGCGGGCTCCTGCGCCCCGGCGGGCGCCTGATCGTGGTGGTCGCGAACGCGTTGAGCCTGCGCCGGCTCGCCGGCCCTCCGGAGACGGATGGCGCGCCCGACCCGTTCGACGGCGCGTTGCCGACGCGGTGCGGCTTGCGGGATCGCCTGGCCGGTCTCGGCCTGACGGAACAGGATTGGTGGTTTCCCTTTCCCGATCATCGCCTTGCCCTCAGCCTGGTGGCCGGACGCGGCCTCGCGGCGGATGCGACGTTCGATCCGAGCGTCTTCGCCGTCGACGGCGCGCCGTTCGATCCCGGCGGTCCCGGGTACGGCCCGTTCTCGATCGGGAGCACATGGACCGGCGTCGCGCGGGCGGGACTCCTCGGCGAGCTGGCCCCTGCCTTCTGTGTCGCGGCCTCGGCCGCGCCCCTGCCGGAGGATCGGCGTCTCGCCCTGCATTTCGGCCATCGCCGCCGGCCGGCCTTCGACAAGGTCGTCAGCTTCGCGCGCGCGGGCGGCGCGATCCGGGTAACCCGTGCTCCCCTCCACCCGGACCTGTCGCGGACGGTGGACGGAGTCACGAACCGGTTTCCGGACGAGGCCTTCATCCCCGGGGCGACGTGGCAAACGGGTCTTCAGGCCCTGCTCGCCCGTGACGGCTGGACCGTCGCCGGGATCGTGACTTGGGCTTCGGTCTGGCGGGACGCCGTGCGGGCGCGGTACGCGGGCGGCGCGGACCTCAACCTCGGCACATCGCTCCCCGGCGACGCCGTCGACGCGATCCCGCGCAACCTCCTGCACCGGGACGGCGCTCCGGTCTTCATCGACGCCGAATGGGAGATCGAGGAGCTCGGGTTCGGCCACCTCCTGGTGCGGGGCCTGATCAACGCGTTCACCGATCTCGAGGCCTGCGGGGCGCCGGGCCCCGGTGTCGCCCCGACCCTGCTGGCCCTCGTGCTCGCCGTCGCCGAGGGCCTGGGCCTCCCCCTCGACGTGGCGGCCCTGGACGAGGCCCTGGCGCGGGAGAGCCGGTTCCAGACGACGGTGAGCGGACGCGAGACGCGCCGGAACCGGGCGTGGCTCGCCGCCACACGGCTTCCCCTGCGCGGCGACCCACCCGACCCTTTCGCCGACCGCGACCACACCATCGCGCGTCTGACCGGAGAAGTCGCGGCGCTCCGGGCCGAAGGCGAAAGCCGGGTCGCCGCCGTGACCGAAGACCTGGAGGAATCCCGCCGCCGGACCGACCGGGTGATCCGCTACGCGGCGGGTTTGGACCGCGAGCGCGGCCGACTGGCATGCGCCTTGGCGGAGGCGACGGGCGCCGGGCAGGTTCGCTTTCCTTCCCGCGCGGAATCCCGCCCCTGGCACGGCTACCCGCTCGTACGGCGCGTGGCGGCCGTGTTCGGGGCGGTTCGCACGGTACTGGTCACCGGCTTCGACCGCTTCGCATCCCACCGGGGCAGCGCCGAGCGATGACCCATCCCTATCGCGCGCGGCCCGATCGCGCGTTCTGGTCGCGCGCTTTCGCAGAGCGGACGCCCCGCGGCCTCACCCCGAGCACCGAACCGCTGATCCCGGACGGCGCGGCCATCATGTCCGTGGGCAGCTGCTTTGCCGCCAACCTCGTTCCCTTCCTGGAACGCGCCGGCCTGCACTACCTCCGCACCGAGCCCCTGGCCGATTGGCTGCGGATCGCCCCGGAAGCCATGGGCTACGGCCGCTACAGCGCCGCCTACGGCAACGTCTACACCGCGCGGCAACTGCTCCAACTCCTGCGCCGGGCCTGCGGAACGTTCGCGCCGCGAGAGGATCGCTGGTGCGAGCCCGACCGGGTGGTCGATCCCTACCGGCCCGGCCTGCGCTACGCCGCTCGCACGGAGCCGGAGTTCGACGCCCTCACCGCCCAGCACCTGCGGCTGACGCGAGACGCGTTCGCGCGAGCCGGCGCGCTCATCGTCACCCTCGGCCTCACGGAAGCCTGGACGGCGTGCGATGGAGCGGTCTTTCCCGCCTGCCCCGGCACCGTGGCGGGGCGGTTCGATCCGGCCCGGCACCACTTCGTCGAGTTCTCGTGCGCGGAGGTGACGGAGGATCTCGCCGCCTTCGTCGCGGAGCTGCGCGTGCTCAATCCGGGGGTCCGAGTCCTCCTCACGGTCTCGCCGGTGCCCCTGGTCGCGACGGCGGGCGACCGTCACGTGCTGGAAGCCTCCACCCACGCCAAGGCGGTCCTGCGGGTGGCGGCCGAGAGCGTCGCCCGCAGCGCGCCCGACGTGATCTACTTCCCGGCCTACGAGATCGTCACCGGCCCCCAGGCGCCGGACGCCTACTTCGCCCCCGATCGCCGCACCGTGAGCCCGGAGGGCATCCGCGCGGTGATGCGGGCCTTCCTCGCCGCCTGCGGGCGCGGTCCGCCGGGCGATGCGGACGATGTGCCCCCGAGGCCGATGCCTGCGACCCTCTCCCAAGCCATCGCCGAGGCCGAGTGCGAAGAGGAGATGGCGGGGCAGTCAGACTCCGTTCCACCGCCCTCCCCCGCCCTTCGGCCGCCGAGCCCCGAGACCGCCGCCATGCCGAACGACGCCCCCGATCCCGCCACCGCAGCCCGGATCGCCGCCCTCGCGGCGGAGCACGGCCCCCTGCCCCGGGATTTCGACGGCGCGACCTATATCGGACTGCACCCCGACCTCGCGGCCCTGTTCGCCCACCCCTGGCAGGGCGATCTCCACTACCTCGAACACGGCCGGCGCGAGGGCCGGCTCTACCCCTCGAACGTGACGCGCGCCGAGACCAAGGTGGCGCAGGCCCGGCGCATCGCCCTTGTGCTCGACGGCCTCGACGGCGCCGGCAAATCCACCATCGCCCGGCTCGTGGCGCAGGCCATCGGCGGCCGGGTGCTGCATCCCTACGACGGCAACGGTCCGCTTCTGGTGTGGCTCGCGCGAACGGGCCAACATGCGCTCGCCGATTCCATTGCCCACGCCGCCGTCGCCATGGCCATGGACCGGGTGCCGGAGGGCGTGCCCATCGTGTTCGACCGGCACTGGTTCACCGCCTCGCAGCTGCTCTCGTCCCTCTACCGCCCCGGCTGGGAGCCCCGGCCCTTCACCCTCCTGTGCTGGGCCGACCGCGAGACCACGGTGGCCCGCATGATCGCGCGCGGCGAGGACCGCGACGCCCTCGAGATGACGCAGGACCGCGTCGAGACCTACCGGCGGCTGGCCGCCGAACTCGACGTGCCGCTTCTCGACACCTCGCGCACCACGCCGGAGGAGGCTGCGGAACGCGTCCTCGCCCTGATGACCGAGCGCGGCATCCTGCCGTGGCGGGGTGCGGTGTGAGCCCCATCGTCCTCGCCGGACACTCGCACCGCAAGGCGCTCGGCGTCGCACGCGGCGACCGTACGCAAGCCCCCGCCCTCCTGCCCCTGGAACCGGCGGATGCGCGTTTCCTCGGGCTTTCGCGCGGTCCGAAGCACGCCGTCTATTGGGACAGCCTCTGCGCCCTCGCGCCCGGGCGGCGCATCGCGCTGGCCTGGGAGGGCAACCGCTACAACGATGCGTTCCTGCTCCAGGGGGAACCGGCCTTCGACCTCATGGTCGCCGAACTGCCCCACCTGCCGCTGCTGGGCGACAGACTCCTGGTGCCCGAGCGCGCCGTACGCGCGCGCTTCGCCGAGACGGCGGCGGGGCTCGCGGCCTTCCTGGAACGGCTCGCCACCCACGCGCCCGACCGAATCGTCCTCGTCGGCGCGCCCCCGCCCAAGGCCGATGCGGCGCGGCTCGCCGACCTCATCGGCATCGGCGCCTACGGCGAGAAGCTGGCCGTCGCCCACGGCCTCGATCCGCACGCCCTCACCTTCACGCCCGCCACCGTGCGGCTCAAACTCTGGCAGGTGGAGCAGAACGTGCTGCGCGCGGTGGCGGACCGCTTCCGATACCCGTTCGTGCCGGCGCCGGGGGCCTGCGCCGATGCAATCGGCTGCCTCCACCCGGATTACTGGGCGCACGACGTCACCCACGCCAACGCCGCCTACGGCGCCCTCATGCGCGACGCGATCGCTAACCATTTCACGTGAAAAAGGAGGCGGCGCCCATGCGGCTGGTGATGACGCTGCTGATCCGCAACGAAATCGACATCATCGCGGATTGGCTCACCTACCACCTCGCCCAGGGGGTGGATTTCATCGTCGTCACCGACAACGGCTCCACCGACGGCACCCTCGACGTGGTCGCGCGGTTCGTACCCACGGGGCGGGTCTGCCTCCTCGTCGAGGAGGATCAGGATTACCGGCAATACGCCTGGGTCACCCGCATGGCGCGCCTCGCCCGCGACCTCCTCAAGGCCGACTGGATCATCAACAGCGATGCCGACGAGTTCTGGCATGCCGAGTGCGGCAGCCTGAAGGCGGTGCTGGCAGAGGCCACGGCCGACGTCCTGATGGTCCGGCGCCGCAACATGATCCCGCCGGACGAGGACGGTCATGCCCTGGCCGACGGGACCCTCGCGGTGCTGGCGCCGGTGGCGGACCGGAGCCGGTCGAAGCTCATCCGCACGGTCAGCGCCAAGGCGGTGTGCCGGGCGGACGGATTCGTCGCCATCGGTCAGGGCAACCACGAGGCGACCTACGACCGTCCGGTGAGCCGAGCCGACGAGCCGCGCCTGACCATCTATCACTATCCGATCCGGACCTACGCCCAGTTCGAGGCCAAGGTGATCCAGGGCGGAAGGGCCTATGCCCGCAACACCGAATTCGACCCCAGCGTCGGCGGCCATTGGCGCCGGTGGTACGCCACTTGGGAAACCGGCGGCCTGCGGGCCGAGTACGACGCCATCGTGCTCGATGCCGACGCCCGCGCGGCGGCCCTGGCCGAAGGCGTCCTGGGGCACGACGACACCATGGCGCGCCACTTCCAGGGACGCGCCGACATGGCGCCTCGACAGGAAGCCCGGCGCATGGCCGACCTCGCCTACCTGGATGGCCCCATTCCGGACGATTTCGACGCCATCGGCTACCTGCGCCTGCATCCCGATCTCGCGGCCCTGTTCACGGCGCCGTGGCAGGGCGCCCTGCACTACCTCGAACACGGCCGCCGCGAGGGCCGGATCTATCCCTCGACGCGGACGCGGGCCGAGGAGAAGGCGGCCCAGGCCGGGCGCATCGTGCTCGCCGTCGACGGCCTCGACGGCTCGGGCAAGTCGGAGGTGGCCCGCCATGTCGCGACGGCCCTCGGCGCGACGGTGCTCGATCCGTTCGCGGGCCGGATCGGCGCGCTGATGGTGCACCTGGCGGGTCTGGGCCAGCACGACCGCGCCGACGCCGTAGCGCACGACGCCGTCGCCCTGGCCATGGCGGAGGCGCCGCCGGGGCCGGTGGTGTTCGACCGGCACTGGTTCACCGCCTCGCAGCTGCTGTCGAGCGCCTACCGGGCCGGCTGGGAGCCGCGCCCGTTCAGCGTGATGACCTGGGCCGACCGACCCACCACCCTGGCGCGACTCGCCGCCCGCGGCATCGATGCCGACGCGCAGATGCCGGAAGATCGGATCGACACGTATCGGCGCCTCGCGGCCGAACTCGGCGTGCCGCTCCTCGACACCACCTTCCTCACCCCGGAGGAAGCGGCGGCCCGCGTGCTGGCGCTGATGGATCGAGGACAGCCGTCCTGACGGGATCTGCGTGCGGCTCCGGACCGGGAGGTCGGGCGCCGCCCGACACCCGCCGAAGGGCTTGCCCTTCGGTAGTCCAGGATCAGGCGGGCATGGGGTCCCCCCCTTGTGGGATGCGCCGGTCCCAGCCGATGTGGCGGACGTAGCCGCCCCGGTCCAGAATCACCGCCCGGTATCCGAGGGCATGGTAGTGCTGTGAGATCTGGCCTTCGTGCTTGAGCGGGCTCGTGAGAATCCGGTTGAAGCTGCCGAGCGCGGCATAGTCCGACAGGCGCCGGAGCCCCGGGTTGAACGTGAACCCGTGCCACTTGCCCCGGTAGCCGAAGGCCAGCACGCCGAAATCGCCGGCGGCGGACGCGAAGTGCAGGGGGTGGCCGTTGGTGTCGTCCCAGGCCCGCAGCCAGACGCAGACCGTCGAGGGATCGGCGGCGAGGAGGGTGCGGCTGCGCTCGACGAAGCCGCCGCGATAGAACTCCCAATCGTCCTCGAGGTGAAAGATGTAGGGCGTACGAACCTCGGCATAGCCGGCCTCGATGGCGGCGATCTGCCCCCGCGATCGGCCGAGGCGGAGGAGGCGCGCGCCATGGCGTCGGCAGATGTCGGACGGATCGGCGGGGCCGTCCTCGACCACGAGGATCTCGGCCACGCCCGGATCGGTGTTCCAGGCCCGGAAGCTCGCCAGGGTGCGCTCGAGGAGGTCGTGCCGACCGCAGGAGGTGAGCACGACGGTGACGTCGGGCGTCCGGCCGGGAGACCCGCCGCTTCGGAGCCTGCGCCACCCGTCCTTCCATCGCATGGCATCGTCCCGTCCTGAAAACAAAAGGGGCCGGCTCGTGTCCGAGCCGGCCCCGTCGTTTCGATCCGTTCGGATCAGAAGGTGTAGCGAATTCCGCCGCGCACCGCCTGGATCGTGTCGGAGGAGGCGAGCTCGGCGTCGTAGCCGAGGAAGCCGGCCAGCCCCGGGGCCAGCTCCGTGCTCACGCCGAGGCCGACCAGCGCCCGGTCGCGGGCGAGGCGGCGGCCGGAGACCGCGAACGGCACCGTCGGCACCAGGGTGAAGGAGGCCCCGATGGTGCGGCTCACGTCGGCGAAGTCGTGGACGTAGGCTACCTTGACCCAGAACGAGACCGGGCGCCCGTCGAGGACCGTCGTCGCCGTCTCCAGCCGGCCGCCGACCAGGGTGCGGGCCGAGAGGAAGTCCTTGGCGGCGATGGTGAGGCTGAGGGGGCCGGCGGTGCCTTCCGTGACACGGTCCTGATCGAAGGTGTTCACCTGGAACCCGACGAAGGGCGACAGCACCGTGGTGGGGGCGACCGCGAAGCGGTAGCCGAGTTCGCCCGCGGAGATGAACTGGTCACCGCTGACCTTGCCCTGGGCGCCGCCGGCCTGGATCTGGGGCAGGCCGAGCGACCGGTTCACGCGGCCTTCCGTGTGGGCGTAGCCCACGGTGGCGTTGGCGTAGAGGGCGCCGCTCGAGAAGCCACCGTAGATGCCGACCTGGGCGTTGTCCGTGTGGGCCCGCTCGCCGGTGCGGTTCAAGCCGACGTCGACGGAGCCGTAGCCCGCCGCGATGCCAAGCACCGTGCCGACCTGCGGGTGGAAGTCGATGCCGCCCGCCATGCCGGCGACGGTCTCCGAGCGACCGGCGGCGTTGGCGGTGGAGTCGACATGGCCGAACTGGCCGTAGCCCGTGGCCCAGACGCCGTAGCCGCGGCTCGTCGCGATGAACCGGGGCGCGGGCGGCGCGGCGCGGTTCGGCATGTCGGCGGCGTAGACCGTCGGCGGCAGGGTGAAGCCCGTCGGACCGGCTTCGGTGCTCGCCGCATAGGCCCGCGACAGGAGCTGGCTGCCGAAGGCGCGGCCCGAACGGAGCTGCGGATCGGCCAGCGACGCGTAGCTCTGGCCGGCGACCCGATCGAGGGTCGCCGCGATGCCGGCGTTGCTCTGGTTGTCGATGACGAGGAGCGCCTGCGGGTTGTTGGCGAGCGCCGCATCGAGGCCGCGGGCGACGTTGGCCTGGTTACCAGTCTGCGCCACGAGGCCGAAGCTCTGCTGAGCCAGGGTCACGTAAGCGTTGTTCGCGTCGGTGGAGGCGACCGCGCGGATGAGGAAGGGCAGCGAGCCGTTGTCGGTGACGCTGGCGAAGGTGCCCCGCACGCCGCCGGCCGCGCTCACCACCGTGTAGCGGGCGTTGGGCAGGTAGGTGCCCGGCGCCGCCGTGACGCTGGCGGTACCCGCGAGGGTCGCGGTGCCGGTGGCGACGAGACGCGAGGCCTGGCCCTCGGCGCCGAGGGCGCTCTGGAGCGTACCGCCAGCCTGCTGGACGTAGTTGCCCGCGACCGTCAGGGTCCCGCCAGGCGCGGCGGCCGAGCCCGGGGCGACGATGCCGGCGTTGGTGAGGCTGCCGACGACACGACCGGTGCCGGCCAGCGTTCCCGCCGTGCCGACGCCCGTGGCGGCATTGAGGGTCGAGTTCACCGTGAGCACGCCGCCCGCCACGGTGGCGCCGCCCGAGAAGGTCTGGGTCGAGCCCGATGCCAGGGTCCAGGCGCCATCGGCTTGCCGCAGGGTGGTGAAGCCGGTGACGTTGCTGGCGAGCGTGCCGGTGCCCGTGAGATTCAGGGCGTTGATGCCGAGCCCCGTGGCGGTGATGGTGCCGCCGATGGTCGAGCCGGTGCCGAGGGTCACGGTGTTCCGGCTCGCCGCGACGTCCGCGAAGCTGACATTGCCGGTGATGGTGCCCGTGTTCGTCAGGGTGTGGTTGCCCATGCCGTACTGGATGTTGCCCGCGATGCGGCCGGCATTGGTCGTGGTGCTGTTGCGGCGGTTCGCCGTGGTAACGTTCTGCGGATCGGCGTCGGTGAAGCGCACGTCGCCGTTGATGACACCCGTGGCGGCGTTGGTGAGGACGCCGTTGCCGGCGCCGTAGACCACGATGGCCTGTCCGCCCGCCGGGCCGGTGATCGTGCCGGCATTGGCGATGGTGAAGCTCTGTGCCCGGCCCTGGATGGCGCGGACCCCGGTGCCGGTGCCGCTGATCGTGCCGCCCGCGCGGTTGGTGACGGTGAGGGCCGCGACGTCGTCGTCGGAATCGATGGCCGCGACGGCCGCCGTGCCGGTGCTGGTGGCCGAGCGCGTCGCCGAGATGGTGCCGGCGTTGGTGATCGTCATGGAGGCGATGTTCTCGCCGGCATAGATGCCGCGCGAGATGCCGATGCCGTTCTCCGTCACCACGATGGTGCCGTTGTTCGTCACCGCCACGTTCGCGAAGTCGGCGCCCGTGGAGTTCGTCAGCACGCCGTAGACGCGGGTGGCGGCGGTGTTGGCGCGGCCGGCGGCCCCGGTGCCCGTGAGGATGCCGTTGTTGACCAGACTCGTGTTCGAGCCTGACAGGTTCACGGTCTTGTTGGTGAGCGTGTTGTTGACGGTGAGCTGCGCGCCCGCGCCCGTCACCTGGATCAGGCCGGCGACGTTCTGGGTCGAGCCGGCGCCCAGCGTCAGGTTACCACCCGCCACCGTGAGGTTGCCGGACAGATTCTGGACCGAGCCGCTGGCCGTGGTCCAGGCGCTGCCGGCGCCGGTCTGGTTCAAGCTGGTGAAGCCCGTAACGTTGCTGGTAAGCGTGCCGGTGCCCGACAGATTGAGGGTGTTGGTGCCGAGCCCCCGCGCGGTGATGTTGCCACCGATGCTGGAGCCGGTGCCGAGGTTCACCGTGTTCACTGTGGCGGCGACGTCGAGGAACGACAGGCCGCCGGAGATGCGGCCGGTGTTGGTCACCGTCTGGTTGCCGCCGCCGAAGGCGACGTTGCCGTTGATGGTCCCCGCGTTGGAGAGGGTGCCGGTGCGGCGCAGGTTCACCACCGTCGCGGCGGTCTGGAGATCCTGGTCGAAGTTGCGCACGTCGCCGTTGATCACGCCCGTGGCGGTGTTGACGATGGCAGTATTGTAGGCGCGCAGGGTGGTGGCGTCGCCGGCCGTGCCGGCATTCACCGCGAAGGTGGCGATGGCGGCCTCGCCCGCGGTGGTGTTGGTGATGGTGCCGCTGTTGTTGATCTCGTACTGGGCGGCGCGGCCCGAGAGGGCGCGGGTGTTGGCGCCCGTGGCGGTGATCCGGCCCGTGGTGGAATTGTTGATCACGAGGCGGTCGGTGTCGTCGTCGGAATCGACGCCTGCGACGACGGCGGTGGACGCCGTGGCGGAGGCGCCGCGCGTGGCCGAGATCAGGCCGGTGTTGTTGAGGGTGAACAGCGTGGTGTTCTCACCGGAATAGACGCCCCGCGCGATGCCGTTGCCGTTCTGCGTCACCGCGATGGTGCCGGCATTGTTGACCGTGGTGCTCTCGTACTGTGAGCCGTTCGGTGCGCTCGAATAGGCGCCGTAGACCCGCGTCGTGGTGTTGCCGGCCGGCGCCGTCAGGGTGATCGTGCCGGTGTTGTTCAAGGTCGAGCGGTCACCCGCGAGGTTGACGCCGAAATTGTCGCGGTTCAGCGGCGCGGTGTTGCCGATGGTGCCGGCATTGTTGACGACACTCGTGCCGTTCACCCGCACGTTGGTGAAGCTCGGGTTGGTGCCGGCGCTCGTCTGCTGCGATCCGACGGTGGCGCCCGGCTGAACGTTGACCGTCAGGCCCGTCACGCCGGCCGGGGCGATGAACCCCGTCGGCTGCGCGTCGGTGCAACTCACCGTCTGCCCGCTGGCGGGTGAAGCCGGCTGACACGCCGCCGAGGCTTCGGCGATCAACATGCTCCACACGGGAACGCTCGCCATCAGCGACCGACGCAGCACCTGACCTTGCCTCGACATCGTACCACCCCAGGATTTTCTGATTTTGATTTGCTCGACTGCCCGCAGCAGGCGCCGATGACGTGACGATTACTGAACGCACGATCGGAGTCAAAAATTAGTTCCGCATTCGATCGGCACCTGGATGCTTTGATTACGCGAGATGCAAAACGATCACACATTCCTCTTAGGCTTTCGGAACGGGAGCTTGAGGAAAAGGAAATCCAGAAGTGTCGATATTTAAATTAGGCAATTTGCATGGGATCAATCGGCAAATCGAACCGGTCTGAACGCACGGCCCCGCCCGGGCCCTTCGACACGCCTGTCATCGCCCCTCGTCCGGCGGTCTTCACGGAAACAGGCGAAGGCCACCCCACGCGAAAAGAGCCGACCTCCGTTGGAGGCCGGCCCTTTCGATGGGGAACCGATCGTCACCGATGCCCGGTGCCGATCGAGGCGCGAGGCCCGCAGGCCGTCAAGGACCGATGGATCGGATCGGCGGCTCAGTACTTGCGCACGATGGGCTCCGGCATCGGCGCGGGCGCCTCGCCGAAGGTGTAGCGGATGCCGCCGTAGACCGAGAGCGGCTGGGCGAGGGTCGTCGTGCGGACATCGTTGACGGGGTAGCGGTTGGCCACGAGGCCCGGCTCGAAGAAGGTGCCGAACGTGGTGTAGCGGTTGTTGGTCAGGTTGGTGACGTAACCGAACAGTTCGAGGTTCCGATTGACCCGGTAGCTCGTGTTGAGGTTCAGCACGTAGTACGAAGGCAGCTTGCGGTTCAGGTTCGACTCGTCGCCCCGATAATAGGCGGAGGAGAAGGCCTGCATGGCCATGCCAACACGCCAGCGCGGCAGCACCTCGACATCGAAGCCGACCTTGAACTGGTGGTCGGGGATCAAAGGCACCTTGTTCCCCGGCACCACGAAGATCGCGCCTTCCTGCGACAGGGGATTGTTGGGCGAGGACAGCGTGCCGTTGAACCGGAACGTGGCATCGATGAGGGCGTAGTTCGCGTAGACGGTCAGCCAGTCGGCGACGTATTCGAGACCGACCTCGACGCCCTGGCGCCGGGTCGCCGGCACGTTGACGAAGTAACCGCGGGCGGCATTGCCGGGGGTGGCGAGCGACAGGATGTCGTTGGTCAGATCCGTGCGGAAGGCACCGACCTTATAGTTGACCAGACCGCCGTCATAGAAGTTCGGCAGGGCACCGCGGAAGCCGACCTCGTAGGTCTGGCCCTCGACCTGCTTGAGCGGCGGATCGGCCACGAGGGAGTTGGGCAGCAGGCAGGGCCGCAGCGGGTTGGCGCAGGCGAGTTCGAGGGGGGTCGGCGCGCGGTTCGACTCGGAGTAGCCGCCGTAGAGGTTCAGGCCCGGGGAGAAACGATAGGTCAAACCCGCGACCGGATTGATCTTGTTGAAGTAGTGCGTGCCCGTCACGTCGGGCGAGAAGCCGGTCTGGTCCTGGCTCGAGATGCGGGCGAAGTTGAGCCGCGCGCCCGCCGTCAGCGAGAGGGCGTCGGTCAGGTCGATGGTGTCGGTGGCGTAGAGGCCCATGTAAAGGTTCGAGCCCGTCACCGAGCTCGGCGCGATGCCGAGCGCCGCCGCCGTGCGCAGGAAATCGGTGCCGAGGCCCGGCACGGTGCCGTAGGCGGGGGTGAGCGGGTTCGTCGTCACCGATAGGTCTGGGTTGATGACGCCCAGCGTGCTCGACGACTTGTAGCCGTAGTTCGCAACGTCGATGGAGCCGCCGACCACGAAGCTGTTGTTGAAGCCGAATACCCGGTCGCGGTTCGCCGCTTGGAGCGTGCCGCCGTAGCCCGTCGCCTCGGTCTTGGTCACGTCGAGGGTGCCGTAGGGCACGCCCGCCGTGAACGGAATGCCGTTCGGGGCGCCGCGCCCCACCATCAGGAACTGGTTGGTGAAGGCGTTGCGGCTCTGGCCCGGCGCCTGGGCGAACCCATCATCCTCGAAGCAGAGGCTGCCGCGGAACGAGGAGTTGCGCGAGCAATTCTCGAAATCGCTGTCGTTGCCGTCGATGTAGCGCTGGCTGAAGCGCCGGAAGTAGGCGTTGCCGGAGATGTCCCAGGTCGGGGAGAGATCGACGCGGCCGGTGAGCTGGATGGTTCCGACTTCCGTGGTGGTGGTCTGGGGGTAGGTGAAGATCGCCCGCGGCTCGACGTGGGTGAAATCCGTCGGCGTCGCGGCGGCGGCCCCGAAATAGGTCCGGGCCATCTGCCCGATAAGGTGGAACTCCGAATCCAGCGTGCGGTAGCCGACATCGCCGTAGACGCGGCCGATGGTGCTGGGGCTCTGGAACCGCCAGCCGCGGTCGTTGAGGCCGTCACCCGCGAAGTAGATGCTCCAGGGGCCGATCATCTTGCCGTGCTGCAGGGAGCCGGCGATGCGCGCGTCCGAGCCGCCCAGCGCCGTGATCTCGGTGCCCTGCCAGTTGAAGCCGTTCTTCATCTGGATGTTGATGGCGCCGCCGAGCGCGTTCAGACCGAAGACCGGGTTGCCGGTGACGACGTCGATGCGGTTGATGGCGACCTGCGGGATGAGGTCGAGGTTGACCGTGTCGCCGAAGGCTTCGTTGATGCGCACGCCGTTCTGGTAGACGGCGAGGCCCTGCGGCACGCCCGTGACCGGCGAAGCCTGGAAGCCGCGATAGTTGATGTCGACGCGGTTGTTGTTGCCCTGGCTATCCGACAGGTTGAGGCCGGGCACGCGCCGGGCCAGGGTCTCGGTGGCGTTGAAGGTCGCGCGGTCGAAGTTCAGATCGGCGGCCGTGACCGTCTCGACGGTGCTGGGGATCTTGTTGAGTGGCAGGGCACCGCCACGCAGGCGCGTCGTATCCGGAACCTGCAGGGCCGGTCCGCCCGGCGCCTGCAGCACCGGGACACTGGGCGCGCCGCTTCCGGCGGCCACGCCGACGGGCGTGGTCGCGACAACGCTGATCTCGCTGAGTGAAACCGCGCTTTGTGCGTGAGCAAAACTCGGCAGCAGCGCGACTGACGCGAAGAGGCTGTACCGCAGCGAGCGCATGATTCTTTCCCGACCCAGAACTGTATTGGTAACCGTCACCTTCAGATGACGTGTTCCCCACTCATGGGCGAAGATGTGCGCGCAGGGCAAGACCGTCCGGCCCGGTCATGCGAGATCGGCGACCTCGCGACGAAGGAATGAAAGTACGCGTGGTGTTCCTGCCACATTTTTTCCTTATACAACAGTGGCTTAAGTGCAATATTGGCAAAACGATCCGGGATAATTAGGCAATTCTTAGCGGGAAGTGAGAGCCCTTGATGTCGGCACTACGGCGGAACGTTCCATCGACTAAGCCCCCATCTTCAGAGTATAAATTATCAACTAGCAGAATACATTCTACCGAATTTGTCATTTACGAAATATAAATACATAGTCTTATGCAATAAGAGTGGTTAGATGCCTCGAAATATCAATTCATATTCGCTTCCATTGAAAATCGCCGGAAAAAATCCATAGCAGTCGCTCGTCGCACATGGACGACGCGGCTCGACCGAGCCGATCGACGCGTTCGTCTCTGTCCATACCTGCCGGCGAACGGGCGCCATCCATCGAGAGGGAGGGATTGCCAACGGCTGCGACGCCCCCGCCGTGCGATGCTCATGGGGCTCCGCCGAACCGAACGTGCTATCCGTACCTCGCCCCGGGCTGCGGGACCGAAGGCATCACCCGAAATCGCGACGGTCACCCATGACGCAAGCCGCCGATGGACCGCCTCTCGGCATCGACCTCGGACTCGGAGGAACGATCCGGATCGGGGCGCAGCGCATCGACGTGGCGGAAGCCCTCGCCATCGTCGAGGCCATCGCCCGAACCGGGTCGGTCCAGGGCATCGCCACCGAACTCGGCCTGTCCTATCGTGCCGCCTGGGAGCGCCTGCGTGCCCTCGAAGGCGCCCTCGGACACCAGCTCGTCCAGAAGACGCGCGGGCACGGCAGCACCCTGACGGAGACGGGGGCGCTCCTGCGCGAGGCCCTGTCGGATTCCGCGACGGCCCTGGCGGGGCCCCTGGCGCGCGAGGGCCGATCGATCCAGGCGCGTCTCGCCGGCCTCTTCGGCACCGTGGCCCCCACCCTCACCCTCGTCGCCAGCCACGACCTGCTGCTCATGGACGTGCTGGCCGCCTGGCCGGGCGTCGCCGTCGTCGTCGCGGGCAGCGCGGAGGCCGTCGCCCGCCTCGCCGAGGGCCGCGCCGACGCCGCCGGGTTCCATTGCGGCCCGGCCGGCCTGACCCTCGGCGGCCCCGCCTTCGCGGATCTCGGCGACACGCCCGGAATCCGGGTCCGCGCCCTGTTCGAGCGGGAGCAGGGCGTGATGCTCGCCGCCGGCAATCCCCTCGGCATCCGCGCCTTCGAGGACCTGGCGCGAATGCGCCCGCGCACCGTCAATCGCCAGAGGGGATCGGGGACGCGCGCCTGGTTCGATCGCCTCCTCGCCGAGCACGGGATCGAACCGGCGGACATCCGGGGCTACGCCACGGAGGAGTTCACGCACCAGGCGGTGGCGGCGGTCATCGCCTCCGGGGCCGCCGATGCCGGGCTCGGCGCCCGGGCGGCGGCCGAGCGGTTCGGCCTGGAGTTCCTCTCCCTCGGCTGGGAGTGCTATTACCTCGCCTCCAGCGCCTCGCTGCCCGACGCGACCTTCGACCGGCTCGCCGAAGCCCTGGCGGAGGGGGCGGCGCGGACGGTCGGCTACCGGCATGCGACGGGTGAAACCTGAACCGATGATGGCCCTCAGACACTTGCGTACGGGGTGTCGCATCCTCGCGGGCGCCCTCCTCATGGGGGGTCTCGCCCTTCAGTCTGCCGCGGCCCGCCCGTTCACCGATGCGGCGGGGCGGGTCGTCGAGATCCCCGAGCGGGTGGCCCGCATCCTCGCGGCCGGGCCGCCGGCTTCGGTGATGCTCTACACCCTCGCGCCCGGCCGGATGGTCGGCTGGGTGCGCGCGCCATCGCCGGCGGAGCGCCCGTTCCTGGCGCCGGAGACGCGGGACCTGCCCGCCACCGGCCGTCTCACCGGACGCGGCGGCACCGCCAACGTCGAGGCGGTGCTCGCGCTCAGGCCCGACCTCATCGTCGATGTCGGCAGCACCGGACCGACCTACGCGTCGCTCGCCGACCGGGTGCAGGCGCAGACCGGCATTCCCTACGTGATCCTCGACGGCACCTTCGCGAAGACCGCCGAGACCTATCGCCGCCTCGGCGATCTCATCGGGGAAGCGTCCGGGGCCGCGGCGCTCGCCGCCTACGCGGAGGCGACCCTGAAGGACGTGACGGCGAAACTCGCGGCGTTGCCCGAAGGGCGGCGCCCCCGCGTCTACTATGCGCGCGGTCCCCGGGGCCTCGAGACGGCGCCGGCCGGCTCGCTCAACGCCGAACTGCTCGACATCGTCGGCGCCCGCAACGTCGCCGTGGCGACGGGGCAGCCCGGCCTCGCCACCGTCTCACCGGAGCAGGTGCTCGCCTGGAACCCCGACGTGATCGTCACCCAGGACCCGGCCTTCCGCAAGGCCGTCGCCACCGACCCCCTCTGGGCCGGGGTGAAGGCCGTGCGCGAGCGCCGCGTGGTCCAGGCGCCGACCCTGCCCTTCGGCTGGTTCGATGCCCCGCCCGGGGCCAACCGCCTCATCGGCGTGCGCTGGCTCGCGGGCGCGCTCTACCCCGACCTGTTCCCGCAGCCGCTCTCCGAGGCCACGCGCGACTTCTACCGGCGTTTCTACCACATCGACCTCGATGCGGGCGAAGTCGATACCCTCCTCGACGGCGCCGGGGCGCCGTGAGGGCCGAGGCCATGGCCCTGCGGGGCGTGCGACGCGGGCGGGCCCGAGCCGTCGCCGGATGGGCGCTGCCCGCCCTGGCCCTGTGCGCCCTCGCCGTGGTGGCCCTCGGCACCGGCCGCTACGGGGTACCCGTGGGCGACGTCTTCGCGGTGCTCGCGGCCAAGCTGTTCGGCTGGCCGTCGGGCGCCGACGCCACGGTCGAGACGGTGGTGCTGCGGGTGCGCCTGCCCCGCGTCCTCGCCGCCCTCGTGGTGGGCTCCGCCCTCGCGGCGGCCGGGGCGACCTATCAGGGCCTGTTCCGCAACCCCCTGGTCTCGCCCGACATCCTCGGGGTCTCGGCCGGGGCCAGCCTCGGGGCGGTGCTCGGGATCTTCCTGTCGCTCCCCGTGGCGGCGATCCAGGGTCTCGCCTTCGCGGGCGGGCTCGGCGCCGTCGCCTGCGTCTATGCCGTGGGCGCCACGGTGCGGCGGCACGATCCGGTGCTGACCCTGGTGCTCGCCGGCGTCGCCATCGGGGCCGTGCTGGGGTCGGCGATCTCCCTCCTCAAGGTCCTGGCCGACCCCTACAACCAGCTACCGGCCATCACCTACTGGCTGCTCGGCAGCCTCGCCTCGGTGACGCTCACGGATGTGGGCGCCATCCTGCCGGCCATCGTTCTGGGCCTCGTGCCCCTCGTGCTCCTGCGCTGGCGCGTGAACCTCATGAGTCTCGGCGAGGAAGAGGCACGGGCGCTCGGCGTCGAGACCCGGACCCTGCGTCCCCTCCTCATCATGGCCGCCACCCTGGTGACGGCGGCCGCCGTCTCGGTGACGGGCGTCATCGGCTGGATCGGCCTCCTCGTGCCCCACGTCGCCCGCCTCCTCGTCGGGCCGGATTTCCGGCGCCTGCTGCCGGCCTCCCTCATGCTTGGCGCCGGCTACCTCCTCGCCGTCGACATCGTCGCCCGGACCCTCGCCCCCGTGGAAGTGCCGCTCGGCATCCTCACGGCCCTCATCGGCGCGCCGTTCTTCCTGTGGCTGCTCGCCAGCGGCCGGCGGGGCTGGGCCTGATGTTCGAGGTCGAGAACCTCGCCTTCGGTTACGGCGCCAGGAGGATCGGGTCCGACGTGAGCTTTCGCCTCGCCGCCGGCGAGGTCCTGTGCCTGCTCGGCCCCAACGGCGGCGGCAAGACCACCCTGTTCAAGACCCTGCTGGGGCTCCTGCACAAGCAATCGGGGCGGATCCGGCTCGACGGCGTCGATGTCGCCGCCTGGTCCCGGGCCCGCCTCGCCCGCAGCCTCGGCTACGTGCCGCAGGCGCAGGCCGCGCTGTTTCCGTTCCCGGTCCGGGACGTCGTCCTCATGGGACGCGCCAGCCGGCTGGGCGCCTTCGCGAGCCCCGGCCGGGCCGACCGCGACCACGCCGAACGGGCGCTCGCGACTCTGGGGATCGCGCACCTGGCGGAGCGCGTCTACACGGAGATCAGCGGCGGCGAGCGCCAGATGGCGCTCATCGCCCGGGCGCTGGCCGGGGAGCCGCGCCTCCTCGTCATGGACGAGCCGACGGCCAGCCTCGATTTCGGCAACCAGACCCGCGTCCTCGATCAGGTCCGGCGGCTGGCGCGCGGCGGGATCTCCGTGATCCTCTCGACCCACGACCCCGACCACGCCTTCCTGTGCGCCGACCGCGTCGCCCTCCTGCACGAGGGGCGCCTCGCGGCCCTCGGCACCCCGGCCGAGACCATCACGCCCGCGAGCCTGGAGCGCCTCTACGGGGTCGCCGTCGCGGTGGTGCCGCTGCCCGGCTACGCCCGCTCCGTCTGCGCGCCGCTCCTGTCCTGATCGCGAGAGAGCTTTGCCCATGGTGCGCTTGAACGAGATCCGCCGGAACGAGATCGCCGTGGCCCCGCCCGCCGCCACCGATGCGGGCCTCGTCTATGTCGGGCGCATCGCCACGCCCTAGACCGACCGCCTCGCCTGCCCGCGCCAGGGCCGGGCCGACGGGCCCCTGTGCCGGATCACGGTGTTCGAGCCCTGGGTCGCCGCCCTCGACGGACTGTCCGCCTACGCGCGGATCGAGGTGCTGTACTGGCTCGACGCCTCGCGGCGCGACCTCGTCCACCAGTGTCCCGCGAGCGACGGGATCGCGCGCGGCACCTTCTCGCTGCGCTCGCCCGTGCGTCCGAACCCCATCGGCACGTCCATCGCGCACCTCGTCTGCATCGAGGGGCCGGTCGTCACCGTGCGCGGCCTCGACTGCCTCGACGGCACCCCGCTCCTCGACCTCAAGCCGGATCGCAGCCTGTTCACGCCGGTCGCCCCGCCGCAGCCGGGCGACTTCGAATGAGGGCCGCGATCCGGACCTCGTTCAGTCGACGGCGATCATCACGTCGGACGCCTTGACCACGGCGTAGGCCTGGCCCCCGACCGTGAGGCCGAGCGAATCCACCGCCTCGTTGGTGATCGAGGCGGTGATGACCGTGCCGTCGGCGACCTCGATCTTGACGTGGGCGGTGGTGGCGCCCTTCTCGACGGAGACGACCTTGCCCTTGAGGGTGTTGCGCGCGCTGATCTTCATCGATGCGATTCCGTTACTGTGAGGGACCGGCGCCGAGGACCCGAAAGCCCTGCGCCTCGAAGTGGGGCCGGGCCGCCGCGCTCTTGAGGAAAGCGAGGAAGCGCGCCGCGCCCTCCCCCCTGGCCTCGGCGGTGACGGCGAACGGATACACCACCGGGGGATGCGAGTCCGCCGGAAACACCCCCACCACCTTCACGCCCGGATCGGATTTCGCGTCGCTCTCGTAGACGACGCCCAGGGGCGCCTCCCCGCGCGAGACGAGGAGCAGGGCGGCGCGCACGTTGTCGGCCTGGGCCAGGCGCGGCTGCAGAGACGTCCAGAGACCGAGCTTCTCGAAGGCCGCCTTGGCGTACTTGCCGATGGGCACGGAGGTCACCTCGCCCGTGGCGAGGCGGCCGTCGGGGCCGAGCGCCGCGGCGAAGCCCTCGGGGGTGAACGGCACGTCCGCCGTCCTGGCGTCCTTCGGCGCGATGACCACGATGCGGTTGCCGAGCAGGTTCACCCGGGTCTCGGGGCGCACGAGGTTCTTGCCCGCGAGGTAGTCCATCCATTCGAGGTCGGCCGAGGCGAAGAGGTCGGCCGGCGCGCCCGACTCGATCTGCCGCGCCAGGGCCGAGGAGGCGGCATAGCTCGCCTTGAGTTCCACGCCGCTCTGCGCCGTGAACACCCTGCCGGCGTTGTCGAGGGCGTTCTTCAGGCTCGCGGCCGCGAAGACCGTGGCCGTCTCGGCGGCCTGGGCGGCGGGCGCGACGGCGACGAGGCCGGCGAGGAACAGGGCGCGGAGCGTCGGGAGCATGCGGGAACGATCCTCGGGAATCTGCGTGGCTGTCGGGCACCTGCGGATGGATATATACAGCCAAATACAACGAGGGCCAGGGTCTCCCGCCGGAGACCGCCGAACGGCACGCCGCCCGGACCGGGGCGGATGCCGCCACGGTCCGGAGGAGAACACCGAGTGGCACGCCTGAGCATCCGCATCGACCTCGGCCCAGGCCACCGCATCGGGCCGGGCAAGGTTCGGCTCCTCGAGACGATCGCCGCGCACGGCTCCATCTCGGCGGCGGGCCGGGTGCTCGGCATGTCGTATCGGCGGGCTTGGATGTTGGTGGAGGCGATGAACCAGGGGTTCGGGCGGCCCGTCGTCGAGGCGCAGACGGGCGGCAAGGCCGGAGGGGGCGCCCGCCTCACGGATCTCGGCACGGAGGTCGTCGCGCGCTACCGGGCCATCGAGACGGCGGCGGAGGCGGCGGCCGTGCCGTTCCTGTCCGGGCTCGCGTCCCCCGGGGAGGACGGCTGACCGCCCCGCGAGGAACCGAGCCTCCCGCGTGCCGATTGACCCTTCATCGACGGAACACGGGATCATCATGAAACTGCAAGGCAAGCGGGCCCTCATCACCGGGGCCGATTCGGGCATCGGTCAGGCGACGGCGGAACTGTTCGCCCGTGAAGGCGCGGATGTCGCCATCACGTACAACACCGACGAAGCGGGCGCCCGGGAGACGGCGCGGCGGGTGGAGGCCCAGGGCCGGCGCTGCCTCGTCATCCAGAACGACGTCGGCGATCCGGCCTCCGTCGCGATGACCTTCGACCGGGTGGCGAGCGAACTCGGCGTTCTCGACATCCTCGTCAACAATGCCGGTCAGGTCCTGAGCGACATGCCCGTGGCCGAGATGGAGGCGGCCCGGATGGAGCAGATCCTGCGGGTCAACCTCATGGGCCCGGTCTTCTGCGCCAAGGCCTTCATCGCCGTGCGCCGCGCCAACGGCGGACGCGGCAAGATCGTGAACGTCTCCTCCGTGGCCCAGCACCTTCCGACGCCGGAGAGCGCGCCCTACGGCATGTCGAAGGCCGGCCTCGGTTCCCTCTGCCGCAGCCTGTCGCGCGAACTCGCCGAGGACCGGATCAACGTCAACAACGTGGCCCCCGGCCTCATCGAGACGCCGATGACGGCGGACCGGTTCGAGGATCCCAAGGTCCTGGAAGCCTCCCTCGCGCAGATCCCGTGGCACCGCGCCGGTCAGCCCGACGAGATCGCCAAGGCGATCCTCTATCTCTCCAGCGACGACGCCGACTACGTGACCGGCCACACCCTCGTGGTCGATGGCGGCCTGACCATGCAGTGGGGCGGCGCCTGAGCGCGCGGTGTTCGCGAAGACGCGAGCCGGCTCGCTCCCGGGACGCGGCGGGCCAAGGGCCGCCGCGTCTGCGGCGGCCTACGGCGGCGCGGCCAGCGTCCGGGCGACGTCCAGCAGGGTCTCACCGGTTACGTCCGGGGCCCGCAACGCCGGCGAGAACGGGCGTCCCCGCGCCACGTACCCGCCGACGAGACCCACGGCCTTCGCGCCGTGGATGTCCCAGGGATGCGTCGCCACGAGGGCCATGGTCTCAGGGGCGACCCCGGCCTCCCGCGCGGCATAGCGGTACACTTCCGGGCGGGGCTTCGCGAGGCCGACGGCCTCGACGGACAGGACCCGCTCGACCAGATCGGCGAGGCCCGCCGCCGTGAGGAGCCCCTGCGTGGTCGCGGCGGCCCCGTTGCTGAGGGCGACGATGCGCAGACCGGCCCCGGCGAGCACCTCGAACGCCGCCCGGGCGTCGCCGTACGGCGGCAGGGTCTTCATCAGGCCGAGGACCGCCTGCTTGCGCGCTTCCGACGCCGTCACGCCCTCCATGGCGAGCAGTTCGTCGAGGCAGCCGGCCATGACGGACTGGAAAGGCGCGAAGGCCCCCGTCGCGCCCAGGGCGAACGTATCGCGCAGGGCGGCGGTGTAGAGGAAATCGAGGGCGAGGGCGGGGAGCCCCAGCTCGGTCAGCGCAGTCCGCATCGGTGCCATGCTGAACACCGTGCCGATGATGTCGAAGGCGACGACCCGCAAGCCCGGAGGCGTGCCGGTTCCGACCGGATTGGAGGCGCCCACGGCTCAGGCCACGCTCTTCCGGCCATCGGCGGTCCGTGGGTGACGCGTCGGTGGATGGAGTGCGCCGTACGGAGTGGCGCCGCCACAGGTCTCGCCGAAGGCCCCGGCTGCCCGCTCCGCCTCGGGTTTCACATCCTCGACATCGGCGCTGTAACGGACGAGGCTGTCGGGCATGCGCGGGTCTCCGGAAGGTCTCTACGCACAACCGCCCCGGTCGAAGGGCGTTCCGGATCGGGGCGGCGGACGGCGTTCACGACGGCGCCAGACGAGCCTCCGGAGGATGTCCGTGTCCATCCTGGGCCGGCTCTCGATGCCTTCCCAAGACGGCGCGGTCTTTTCGGACAGTCCGTTACCAGACACACGCGATCTGTATTTGGCATGTCACGTCAAAATCGGGCGACCCTCGCTTCCCGATGGCCGACATGAGTAACCGCAGATCCGAGCGACAGGCAAATGCCGGATCATAACGTTCACGGAAACCGACATCGTGTTTATATTTGAATTGTTACAATTGGATTTTGCGTCCATCTCGCAACGATGGTTCTTATAACAGGATATTCGGCAAGATTTTGCCTTGCAGCCGCGGTCGAATGGAACGATGAGACCGACGGAGGCGGCGCGCGCGGATGCTCGCCTCCCGGTCGCATGCCCGAAGGAATGCGCCGTGGTCGCGTTGCTGCCGGAGTGTCCCGATGTCAGAGAGTTCGCCGAGACACCGTCGCGGAGAACGCCGGTCGGGGACCGCAGCCGGCCTGATCGCCGCCGCCCTCGTCGTCGCCCCCGGCGGGGCCCGTTCGCAGGAAGCGGTCCGGCTCGACGAACTCGCGGTCCAGGGCAGCGGCATCGGGGGACGACCGGCGGCCTCCCCCAACGCCGTCGTCGGGCCGCCGCCGCCACCCTATGCCGGCGGCGCGGTGGCATCGGGCTCCCGGCTCGGCTTCCTCGGCAACCGCAACGTCTTCGACCAGCCGTTCAGCTCGACGAGCTACACCGAGAAGCTGATCCGCGATCAGCAGGCCCGCAACGTCCAGGACGTGGTCAACAACGATCCGTCCATCCGCACCAACGTTCCGGCCTTCTCAGGCATCCTCGGCTTCTTCATCCGGGGCTTCCCGGTCTTCGCCCAGGATATGGGTTTCAACGGCCTGTTCGGCGTGGCCGACGCCTTCAACCCCGCCATCGAGCCCATCGAGCGCGTCGAGGTCCTGCGCGGCCCCTCGACCCTCCTGTCGGGCATCCCGCCCTTCGGCAACATCGGCGGCGTGATCAACCTGATCCCCAAGCGCGCGGGCGACGAGCCGCTCAACCGCGTCACCGTCGGCTACGCGTCCGACGCGCAGATCTACAAGGCGGTCGATGTCAGCCGGCGCTTCGGCGACAACAGGGAATGGGGCATCCGCTTCAACGGCGCCCTCAACACGGGCGACACCCCCATCGACAACCAGAGCCTGCGCTTCGGCGTGGCGGCGCTGGCCCTCGACTACCGCGGCGAGCGCCTGCGGGCGAGCGCGGACCTCGGTTACCAGCAGCTCGACTTCACCTCGCCCTTGCGCAACCGCTCGGTGCTGTCGGGCTTCGCGATTCCCCGCGCGCCCGACCTCACCCTGAACCAGCACCAGCCCTGGGAGTACCGGACCAGCAGCAACACGTCGGCGGCCTTCCGGGTCGAGTACGACCTGACCGAGAACCTCACCGCCTACGCCGCCTACGGCCGGGCGAACTTCCGGCAGGAATACTTCGGCGGCGTGCTACAGATCTTCAACGCGCGCGGCGATTATCGCGACCCGATCTCGTTCATCCCGTTCCGCATCCCCAACGAGACGGCGGAGGCGGGCCTGCGCGGCACGCTCGAGACCGGGCCGGTCAAGCACAGCTTCGGCATCGCGGCCGTGGGCTTCTGGCAGGACCTCTCGCAGGTCCCCGGCGTCGCCGTCGGCCCGACCATCGTCTCGAACCTGTACGATCCGGTGATCGCCGCGCCGCGCTCGCCCGCCGCCCTGTCGCGCCTGACGCCCACGACGTCCATGCGGATCAACCGCAGCCTCGCCATCGCCGACACCCTGTCGTTCTTCGACGAGCGGGTGCTCCTCACCCTGGGCGGCCGCTGGCAGGACATCGAGGTGAAGTCGCTCAACCCCACCACCGGCCTGCGGACGGGGGCCAGCGACAGCGGCGCCTTCTCGCCGGGCTTCGGTCTCGTGGTGAAGCCCCTCGAACACCTCTCGGTCTACGGCAACTACATCGAGGGCCTGACCTCCCCCGCCCCGCCGGTGAACGCGGTCAACGCCTCGGCCGCCTTCCCGGCCGCCGTGTCGCGCCAGACCGAAATCGGCGCCAAGTACGATTTCGGCGTCGTGGGCCTGGGCTTCGCCGCCTTCCGCATCGAACAGGCGTTCGGCTTCACCGACCCGCGCACCCTCGTGTTCTCGGTCGACGGGCGCCAGCGCAACGACGGCGTCGAACTCACCGTGTTCGGCGAACCGGTCCCGGGCGTGCGCATCCTCGGCGGCGTCAGCCTCCTCGACGGCGTCCAGGTCGCCGCCCAGCTCGCCTCGAACGTCGGCAAGGTGGCCGTCGGCGTACCCAACGTGCAGCTCAACCTCTACGGTGAATACGATCTTCCGCCCCACCTCCTGCCGGGCCTCAGCCTGACGGGCCGGGTGATCTACACCACGTCGCAGTACTACGACCTCGCCAACACCCAAAAGATCCCCGACTGGGCCACCCTCGATCTCGGCGTGCGCTACGCCACCACCCTGAACGAACGCCCCCTCACCCTCCGCGCCAACGTCGTGAACGTGACGGGCAACAACTACTGGGCCTCCACGGGCCGCGGCATCCTCAGCCAGGGCACGCCACGAACCGTCCTCGTCTCGGCCTCCGTCGATTTCTAAACGCCGCGGCGCGCGTCAGGCCGGGCCGGACCGGCGGCGTGGTCAGGCGGCATCGGGCGCGGACAGGGCGGCGGCGGGCGGCCTGGTTTCGTCCGGGTGTCCGGACCGGTCCCCGTCCCGGAGCGCCGTGCGCCGCAGCGTGGAGCGGGCGGCGTCGATGGCGATGGCGGCGGCACTCATGGTGCGGGCCTCCGTCGGGCGCTCCAGGGCATGGCGGGCGATCTCCCCGGCGAGGTCGTCGATCTCGGCCGCGAGGGCATCGAGACCGGCGCGGTCGGCGCCCTGCCGCGCCTCGGCCCGGATGGCGAGGAGCCGGTCGGTGGCCTCCTCGACCCGCTCGCGCCGCACCCGCGACAAGCGTTGGCGAATCCAGGCGAGGGCCGAGCCGAAGCCGCCGCCCAGGAAGGCGACGAGGTAGATCCAGGTTTCATAGCGCTCGATGAAGCCCTGCTGCTCGCGCTCGAAGAAGTCGATGGCGCCGGGGTGGATCGGCAGACGCGCGCTCGTGGCGGCGGCCGTGGTCTCGTAGCTCGGCGCCAGCATGTAATCGGCCGCCGCCGTGGCGTTGGACAAGCCGCTGCGCAATTCGAACAGGTGCTGGGTCACGTCCGCCGCCACCGTGCGCGACAGGCCGGCCCGGGCCATCAACCGATAGGACGCCCCGATGGTGCGGACGTCGTCGGCCGGAACCTTCGGGGAGCCGCCGAACAGGCCCGCCGGGATCGTCACCGCCTGGAGCCGGGGCATGCGCTCGATGATGGCGGTGCCGTCGGCCACATCGATGAAGGCGACCTTGCGGTTGCGGCTCGCCGCCTGGACGATCCCGACGATGCGAAGCGCCGTGGGGGCCGCCGGTGCGATGACGGACACCACGGCATCGACCCGTTTCTTCGCGAAGGCCTGGGCGAGATCGCCTTCGTCGAGCTGCACCAGGGCGACGTGGCGGGCCGGCACCGGCCCGTCGGGGGCGCCGTCGAGGAGGGTGAGGCCGTAATGTTCCACCAGGGCTTTGATCAGGGCGTGGTCGGCGTCGCGATGGGCGAGGATGGCGAGGCGCTTGCGGTCGAGGTCGGCGAACTCCGTGATGCCCGAGGGCTCGGGGGAGGCGATGATCATCGCCTGATCGCGCAGGATCGCGAGGGTCAGGCCGTTCTCCGGCAGGGCGACATCGGGGCGCACCACGGCCAGGTCCGCCTTGCCCGTCTGCAGGGCGGCCGCCGAGTCGCGCACGTCGTCGAAGGGCACGACCTTGAGGCGGACCTCCTTGCGACCGGCCTTCAGGGCGTCGGCATAGGCTTGGATCAGGGCCGGCTCGGTGCCGTCGCTCGGCGCGACGGCCACCGTCAGGGTGGTGGCGCGGGAAACGTAGAATGCGCCCGCCGCGGCGACGGCGAGGAGAATGGCGAGGGCGAGGAAGACCAGCTCGCGCCGGATGGGCAGGCCCGGAAGGGTCATCCGTGGATCCGATCTCCTGGACAATCGTGGCGGGGTGCTGCCGAGGCGCCACTGCAACGTGCCGGGAAGCGGGACGGTTGCGGAGCCCGGCCTTGCCTTGTCAGGGACCGGCCGAATCGGCGATATCGGGCGCATGCGAATCCCCGCGCGACTCCTCCTCGGTCTGGCTCTCTGCCCGTCCCTCGCCCTGCCCCTCGGCACGGTGTCGGCCGCCCCCGACGTGGCCGCCCTGGAGCGCGCCTGGACCACCTGCGTGCGCGAATCCTTCGCCGGGCAGCCGGCGATCCAGGGCAAGGCCGGCGCGCAGCGCAACGCCCTCGACGCCTGCAAGGAGCGGGAGGACGCCTACGTCGCCGCCCTCATGGCCGAGCGCGCGGCCGGGGACGGCCAGCGGACCATGGCGGCGCGCGCACGGGAATGGGCAGCCTCCATGGCCGCCTACGTGGTCGATCCGGTCTCGTCCTGGATCGCGATGCTGCGGCGCTGAGCGGCGCCGCGTGGCTTCAAGTTGAGCCCGGCCCGCGATAGGGTCCGCTGCCTTTCGTCAGCCCGGAGACCCGCAATGCCCGGCATCGCCGCCCGTCGCGCCCAGCGTGTCGCCTTCGCCGCCGCCCTCCTCGCCGCGCCGGCGGCCCTCGGCCAGGGCGCGGACAACCCCGATTCCATCAAACCCCAGGTGAGCGTGGCCGCCGGCAAGCCGGTGCAGATCGCCGTGCTCAATCCGTTGAAGCGCGATTGCAGCCCCGGCGCCACGCCGACCCTGCGGGTGCCGGGCCTGCCCAAGCACGGCCGGGTCATCGCCACCTCGGCCGAGATCGCCACGGGCAAGAAGAACCGCTGCCCGGACCGGAAGGTGTCCGGTCAGGTTGTGGTCTACCAGTCGAACGCCGGCTACACCGGCCCCGACGAGGTCCAGATCGAGGTCGAGACCTCGGAGGGCGAGGTGCGCCGGGCGACGATCCGCGTCGAGGTCACCCAGGCGGGCCTGCCGGCGGGCCAGCAGCGCCTCTAGTGTCTCTCACAAAACGCCCGCTGCGCCGTCGGACTCGGGGCGAGAACCGGCGGGGATCGGGAGTCTTGTAAGGTACTTTCAGGCTTCCGGTTCCACCCGGTCGACGTTCTGCTCCGCCTCGTCGGCGGTGTAGCCTTCGAGCCAGTCGGCGCTGTTCTGCGAACCGGCCGGATACGGATTCGCCTCGTCGGACTGCCCGGCGCGCTTGGCGGCCAGGCCCTCTTCCATCACCGTCTTCGATACGAATGCCATGGGGATCCCTCGCTTGCGTGTTGTCCGAGGGATGAACACGGTTCAGGGCGTTTGGGTCCGTTCGCCCCCCACGCCCGTCGAGCCGAATCCGCCCGCGCCGCGCCCGGAGCCCGCCTCCCCCAGTCCCTCCACGAGGGTGAAGGCCGGGCGGGTGATGCGGGTGAAGACGAGCTGGGCGATGCGGTCGCCCGGCGCGATCGCCAGGGCGGGTCCCACCGGATTTCGGTTCCAGGCCGAGACCATCAGCGGCCCGGTGTAGTCGGCATCGATCACCCCCACCCCGTTGCCGAGCACGAGGCCGTCCCGGTGGCCGAGGCCCGAGCGCGGATAGATCAATCCGCACCAGGACGGATCGCGGATCGCCAGGGCGAACCCCACCGGGATCAGCACCGCCGGCCCCTGGGGCGCCAGGGTCAGGGGGCCGTCGAGGCAGGCATGAAGGTCGAGACCGGCGGCACCGGCCGAGCCCCAATGGGGGAAGCCCCAGCTGGTCAGGCGCGGGTCGAGGAGCCGCAGATCGACGGCGAGTGCGGGCGGCGTGCTCACGCAGCCCGCGCCGCGATGGCGTCGGCCATGGCGACGAGGCGGGCAGCCTCCACGGCGTGCAGGCGCTCGATCATCCGCCCCTCGAACTCGACCACTCCGCGCCGGGCGTTCGCCGGATCGGCGAAGATCGCCATGATGGCGCGGGCCTCGGCGACGGCCTCTTCCGTCGGCCCGAACACCGCGTTGGCGGGTTCGATCTGGCCCGGATGGATCAGCATCTTGCCGTCGAAGCCGCAATCGCGGCCCTGCTCGCACTCGGCGAGAAATCCTGCTTCGTCGCGGAACGCGTTGTAGATGCCGTCGACGACGTCGATCTCGTAGGCACGGGCGGCGGCGACCACGTTCATCAGCCATGGCATCAGGGCCGGGCGCCCCGGCACGCCGAGGCGGACCCGGCTCGCCTTGGCGAGGTCGTTGGGCCCGACGATGAGACAGGCGAGCCGGGTGTCGACGTCGCGGGCCGAACTGGCGATGTCGGTGATGTGCAGCAGCGCCATCGGGCTCTCGATCATGGCCCAGACGCGGGTGCGCTCGGGCGCGCCGAGGCGGCGCAGGCGCGAGCCGACGGCCACCAGGGCATCGGAGCCGGTGACCTTCGGCACCAGGATGGCATCGGGGCCGGCGGGTGCGATGGCCGCGAGATCCGCCTCGCCCCACGGGGTGTCGAGGGAATTGATCCGGACCACCACCTCGCGCCGGCCGAACCGCCCCGCCGCCACCGCCACCGCCTCGGCGACGGCCCGGCGCGACGCGTCCTTCGCCTCGGGCGCCACCGCGTCCTCGAGGTCGATCATCACCACGTCGGTGGGGAGTTGGGCCGCCTTCTCGAGGGCCCGCGCATTCGAGCCCGGCATAGACAGCACGCTGCGGCGGGGGCGAATTTCGGTCATGACGGTCAACCCTGTCGCGCGAATCCGGCGTCGGCCGGAGCGGTACCGCTCCCCGGACTTCGATTCAAGGCGAGGGTGTCAGCCGCGCGGACGGGTCGCCATGCGGGCGTCGCGGGCGACCTGGCGCTCGAACCGGCGCGGCGCGAGGTTGTCGCGGGACATGCGCCGCATGCCGAGCACCATGAGGACGAGGGTGGCGAGGGCGAAGGGACCGCCGACGACGAGGGCCCCCGCGACCTCCGAGCCGAGGACGGCGCCGATGCCTTTCACGAGGAAGACCACGAAGAGCATCAGGGCGGCGAGCACGAGGAGCGCGGCCGTACCGAACGTGACGATGAGGCCGAGGATCGCACGGACGTTGCCATCGGTCTCCCGGCGCAGGAGTTCGAATTCGCCGCCGACGAGATCGGCCGCATGGCGCACGCTGTCGCTCAGCAGGGCGCCAACACCCTTCGCCGCCGGATCTCGCATCTTTCTCCTCGCTGAGGCTCCGTGACGAGCCGAACGGTGCAACCGTGGCGGAGCCGCGCGTGTTCCCGGGATCCACGCGTCTTGGAGAATCAGGCGCCGGCGCCGTCGAGGCGCCGGGTGTCGACGAAGGTGCGTCCGTCGGCGAAGCGGTAGCTCACGCTCTCGGACAGACGCCCGTTGGTGCGGATGAGGATCGCGGCGGGCCGGGTGAGGTCGTCGGTCCGGTCGAGGGCCTCCGTGACGCTCATGGGGACGTCGCGGCCGCCGCCGAACTGGCGCCACCACTGCACCGCCTTCTCGCGGGGATACCCGGTCTGTTCGAGGCCGATCCGGACCCGGTGGACGAGCCCGTCCTCCGTGCGGAACATCACGTCGAGGCTGCCGGAGGCATCGTGGCGGGCGAGTTGCCAGCCCCGGATGCCGCGCCAGACCGGCACGGCGCGCGACAGGATCGGATGCTCGTCGTCGGCGGCCGCCTCGTGGCTCGGCCCGTCGTCGGCCTCGTCCTCGGGCTCGACCCAGCATCCCTCACAGGTGCTGGCGTTGAGGGGAATCAGGGCGCCGCAGCCCGGGCAGGCTTTCGCCCGCACCTCGCCCTCGCGGCCCTTGATCAGCGCGGCGCTGCGGGCGGTGACGATGTCGACGGGACCGTGCATGCGGACCAGCCCGGCGTAGTCGAGGACGAGCGCGTCGGTCTTGCCCGGCGCGGTGCGCAAGGCGCGTCCGACCTGCTGGACGTAGAGCCCCGTGCTCTGGGTCGGGCGCAGGAGGGCGATGAGATCGACGCGCGGCACGTTGAAGCCCGTCGCGAGCACGCCCACGGAGGTGAGGCAGCGCACCCGGCCGGCGCGGAAGTCGCGCACGATGCGGTCGCGCTCGCGCTTGCCCGTCTCGCCCGTCACCATCTCGCAGGAGACGCCTTGCGCCCGCACGGCGTCGCGCACGGCCTCCGCGTGGGCGAGCCCGGCGCAGAAGGCGAGCCAAGCCCGGCGGTCGCGGCCGTAGCCGGCCATCTCCTCCACGGCCGCGCGGGTGATCCAGTCCTGATTCACCGCCGCTTCGAGGGCGCTCGGGATGTAGTCGCCGCCGCGCTTGCCCACCCCCGACACGTCGAGGGCCGTGGCGGTGGCCTTGCAGATCAGGGGCGCGAGGTAGCCCTGGTGAATGAGGTCGCCGACATTGGCCTCGTAGACGATGCGCTCGAACAGCCGGCCCTCGCCCTCGTCGAGGCGCCCGCTGTCGAGGCGGTAGGGCGTGGCCGTGAGGCCGACGACGCGCAGATCCGGCCGGGCGGCCCGCAGGCCGGCGAGGAAGCGGCCGTAGCGGGTCTCGGCGGCGCGGGGGATGAGGTGGGCCTCGTCCACCACCACGAGGTCGAAGGCGCCGATGGCCTCCGTCCGGTTCCAGACCGACTGGATGCCGCAGAACAGAACCTGCGTCGCCGTCTCGCGCCGGCCGAGCCCCGCCGAGTAGATCCCGGCGGGGGCCTCGGGCCAGTAAGTCAGCAACTCGCGGTGGTTCTGGGCGATGAGCTCGCGGGTGTGGGTGACGACGGCGATCCGCGCGCGCGCGCCGCGCGTGATCGTCTCCCGCACCAGGGCGGCGATGACGAAGGCCTTGCCGGCGCCCGTGGGCAGGACGATCAGCCCGTCGCCGGTCTCCTTGCGCCAGGACGCGTAGAGGGCGTCGAGGCTAGCGCGCTGGTAGGGTCTGAGCTCCATCGCCGGCTCTCTACGGCGGTTTTGCGCCGGGCGGAACGCCGGACGGAGCAGGCCGCCTATTCGGTGCCGCGCACCACGCGGGTGATGCGCTCGACCATCCCCTGCGACAGGCGCACGTACTGCCCGGTGCCGTGGCCGCGCCCGTCGAGCAGTTCGGCGAAGACGGGCTTGGCCGGCTCGCAGGTGAGCGCCGCCAGCGGCCGGGTGTTGCGCCGCTTGGCCCGCAGGCGCTCGGCCAGCGCGTCGGGAACGAAGGGATCGCGCAAGGCGGGCATCTCCTGTCAGGGCCGTCCGGTCGGGGTCGGACCGGGCCTAAGCGGGCGGGGTTGCCGGGCCCTTAAGGGGCGAGGCGGAACTCCCGCTCACGCCGCCGTGTTTGGATCGGACTCAGCGGAGAACGAATTCATGTCGGACAGTGTGATTGCGTCGGTTGCCTTTCCCTCCCTCGGCCTCGCGCGCTCGGCGCGCGACCGCCTCGCGCGGGCGGGGTTCGCCCGCAACAGCATCGACATCATCCGCCACGACGACGACTTCTCCGTCGCCATCAACACCCGCCCGGAGAACAAGGCCCGGGCCGAGCGCATCCTCACGGGCTCGCCCCTCGTCGACGACCTGCGCCGCACGGGCGATTCCATGGTGGCGGCGGTCAACGGCAATCGCGGCCTCGCCCTCGGACTGGCGGCTCTCGCGGGTTTCGCGCTGTTCGCGCTGACGCGGCGGCGCTGAAGGCCCGTCAGGCCGCCAGCCGCGTAGCGAGTTCGCCGACCCGGCGCAGGTCCGCGACGAAGGCCGCATAGGCCTCGTCCTTGGCGCCTTCCGGCAGGCGCAGGAGGTAGGACGGGTGGACGGTGATGAATCCGGCATAGCCCTTGCCGAATTCGGCCGGGCCCCGGGCCCGGGTGACGGGGATCGCCCGGCCGGCAAGCGCCAGGACGGCGGTGGCCCCGAGGGCCACCACGAGGCGGGGCGCGACGAAGTCGAGTTCGCGCTCCAGCCACCAGCGGTAATGGCTGACCTCCCCGGCGGTGGGATTCTGGTGGATGCGGCGCTTGCCGCGCGCCTCGAACTTGAAGTGCTTGACCGCATTGGTGAGGTAGGCGTCCCCCCGCACGATCCCGGCTTCCACCATGGCCTTCGAGAGGAGCTGCCCCGCCGGCCCGACGAAGGGCCGCCCCTGCCGGTCCTCTTGGTCGCCCGGCTGCTCTCCGACGAAGGCGATGGCGGCGCCCACCCGCCCCTCGCCCAGCACCGCCTGGGTCGCCCCCGGCACCAGGGGGGACGACCGGCGGATGATGGCGTTCAGGGCCTCGAGGGACTCCGGCGCCTGATCCGCCATGGCGGCCACCGCCCGGACGGGATCGCGCTTGATCGCCTTCTGCGGCACGCGTTCGATCATGGTTTCCGTGCGCGTCGCCGCCGCCCGGACGAGGCCGGGAATCGCGGCGGTCTCGGGCATGTTGCGCCAGTACTTCTTCGGCATTTCGGCCCGCATGGCCGCGAGGTTGGTGCGGGCCGGGTTGAAGGTGCTCTCATAGTAATCCCGCCAGCCGGCCTCGAACCCGTCGCTCGCCGGCGCATCCTCCCGCCGCCCCGGCGGGCCGAAGCTGAGTTCGGCCGTATCCCAACGGGCCGACGCCTCGGGCGTGAGGATCGTCCAATGCAGGCTGCGGAAGCGCCCGACGAAGAACGGGGCCGCCGCCTCCAGGATGTGGTGATCGGGTTCGAACCAGGCGACGAACCGCTCCGGCCCCTCCCCTTCCACGAGGCGAAAGCGCAGGAAGGCGTGCATCTTGTGCAGGTCGCGGGCGATGGCCTTGCCCATGCGCTCCAGGCGATGGACGAGGGGATCGCTGGACACTTCGAGCAGGCGCCGCTCGCCGTGGAGGACGCGCCAGATCAGGGCGTAGAGCAGGGCGTAACGCTCGGGGTCGCGGTGCGGCACCACGCGGGCGACGAGGTCGGCGACCCCGCGCGGCAGGGCCAGCGGCGGCGTGTCGCCCGCCTCCTCCGGCGCCCCGAACAGGCCCGGTTCTTCCCCGACGGACCAGACCACACGTTCGGGCGGAACGGCAGCGGCGGCCAGGCGCCGCACGGCGGCGCGGAACCCCGCCGCATCCGCACCGGGACCGAGCGACACCGCCCGTGGACCGGCTCCGAACAGGCCGTCCTGATCCATGCTCAGAACAGGCTCAGTTGCTTCGGCGGATCGGCCAGGCGGGCCCGAAGGTCGAGGCGGTCGGTCAGGCCGCCGGACGGGCGGTAATCCTCCGCGATGAGGAACGGCCGGGCGCGTTTGAGCCCCGAGGTGAGGCGGGCCACGTCCTCCAGGCGCAGGCGGGTGTGCCGGCGCGCCCGGACGATCTTGTCCACGGCGCGTGCCCCGAGGCCCGGCACCCGCAGCAGCCACTCCCGGTCGGCACGGTTCACGTCGAGGGGAAAGTGGGCGCGGTGCTTGAGCGCCCAGGCGAGCTTCGGATCGACGTCGAGGGCGAACATCCCGTCTTCCGTCGCATCGGCCACGTCGTCGGGGGTGAAGCCGTAGTATCGCAGAAGCCAGTCGCCCTGGTACAGCCGGTGCTCGCGCTGAAGCGGGGGCGATTTCAGCGGCAGGATGGTCGAGCCGTCCGGGATCGGGCTGAAGGCGGAATAGTAGACCCGCTTCAGGTTGAACGAGCCGTAGAGGAGCGCGCTCTTGCGCATCAGCGCCTCGTCGGTGGTGGTGTCGGCCCCCACGATCACCTGCGTCGATTGTCCGGCCGGCGAGAACCGACGCTTTTCCGCCTTCGCCTCGACGATCCGCTCGCCGATCTGCTGGATGGCGTTCTGGATGACGGTGCCGTTCTTCTCGGGCGCCAGCCGCTCCAGGCTCACCTCGGTCGGCAGCTCGACGTTGATCGAGAGCCGGTCGGCGTAGAGGCCCGCCTCCTCGATCAGCCACGGGCTCGCCTCCGGGATCGACTTGAGATGGATGTACCCGCGAAAACCGTGGTCGCGCCGCAGGGATTTCGCCACCCGCGTCAGCAGCTCCATGGTGTGGTCGGGCGACTTGATGATGCCCGACGAGAGGAACAGGCCCTCGATGTAGTTGCGCTTGTAGAACTCCACCGTGAGGGTCACGACCTCCTCGACGGTGAACTTCGCCCGCTCGACGTTGGAGGAGCGGCGGTTGACGCAATAGGCGCAGTCGAACAGGCAATAGTTCGTCAGCAGGATCTTCAGGAGCGAGATGCAGCGCCCGTCCGGGGTGTAGGCGTGGCAGATGCCCGCCCCCGTGGTCGAGCCGAGCTCGCCCTTGCCCGCCGTGCGCTTGGGCGCCCCGGAGGAGGAACACGAGGCGTCGTACTTGGCGGCATCGGCAAGGATGCGCAGCTTCTTCGCAAGAACTTCGTCCATGGAAGAGAGATGCGCCCCGTTCGCGGTTCGTTCAATTTTTTCTTCGCCGAAACGCGATCGTGTTCGCTGCCGGATCGTCGCAGGCTCAAGGGTCCGGCGCGGCGTCCGGCTCCGCCTCGACGATGCGGCGGGCGAGCCCGTAGGCGAACCCCGCCCGGGCCATGGCGGCCAAGTCCCGGTCGCGGTGGGCTTCGCGGGTGCCGGGCCGGCGCCACGGGCCGAGGCGGCGGCGCCTGGCATAGGCCGCCGCCGCTGCTTCCTCGGTGTCGGTCCCCGTCGCATCCGCTTCGTCGCGCTCGGCCGCCATGGCGTCGGCCACGAGGTCCCGCGAGACGCCCTTGGCGGCGAGCTTGGCCGACAACGCCCGGGCCGAGGTGCCGCGCCGGCGCAGGGCCGCCATCCGCCCGGCGGTGAAGCGCGCATCGTCGACGAGGCCGGCGCTCACCGCGCGGGCGACCACGGCCTCGATGGTCTCGGCATGGACGGACGGGTCCTCGCCGCGCAGGCGGCAGCGTTTCTCCACCCGGCGCTGCAGGGTCCGCCGCAGCATCGCCACGGAGGCGCTGTAGCGCTCCAGGTAAAGCAGCGCCGCCCGCTCCAGATAGGCCGCGCTCACGGGCGGTGTCGGCCTGGGGGACGTCGGGCCGCTCGGCGCCGGTCTGGGATTTGCAACGTTCGGGGCCTTCATCTGTTCTTTACGCTTCAGACAGGTTTTCGGTTCAGGTTCGGCCGGATGATCCGGCCCGGACGGTGATCATGGACGAGGGCTCGAGCATGCTATGCCGGCATTCCTCCTGAGGCGCGAATGGCTCCTCGTCGTGCTGGCCCTCGGCCTCGCGGCCCTGGCCGGTGCGGTGGTGTACCTGTCGCGCCCGACGACGCTGACGGTCGCCGTCGGCCCGCGCGACGGGGCCGAGGCGACCCTGCTCCAGACCTACGCCCGGGCGCTCGCCCGCGGGCACGAGGATGTCCGCCTCAAGGTCGTCCCCTACGACGACGTGCGCGACTCCGCCGAGGCCCTCCAGCGCAGCGAGGCCGACCTCGCGGTCGTGCGCCCGGACGTTCTCCTTCCCGAGAACGGCCTCACCCTGGCGATCCTGCACGACGAGGCGCTGCTCATCGTCGCCCCCGCCTCGGCCGCCATCGAGAGCTTTCCGGAGCTGTCGCGCAAGCGCCTCGGCATCGTGGAGCGGCATCAGGCCGACGTGCCCTTCGTGACGAACCTTCTCGGCTTCTACGATTTCACGGCCGAGCCCATCGGGGAAGCCTCCGCGGACAGGGTGATGGGCCCCGCCCGCGTCGCCCTGGTGCCCCTCAAGCCGGCGGACGTGACGAGCGCCGTTCTGGAGGGCCGCGTCGACGCGGTGGCGGTCATCGCCGCCCCGGCCTCGAAGGCCGCCATCTCCACCGTGCGTGCCGTGGAGGCGGCGGCCACGGACAAGCAGATCACTTTCGTCTCGGTGCCCGATGGCGAGGCCATCATCCAGCGGATGCCCGAGCTGCAATCGGTGACGATTCCGGCCGGCACCTTCGGCGGGCGTCCGAAGCGCCCGGAGGAGGACGTGAAGACCGTCGGCGCTTCCTATCGGTTGATGGCCCGGGGCAGCATCAGCCGCTTCACCGTCGCGTCGGTCACCCAGCATCTGTTCGAATGGCGCTCCAAGCTCGCCCCGCAGGCCCCCATCGCCAAGCTGATGAAGGCCCCGGATTTCGATTCGAGCGTCGCCGCCACGAGTGCGCGCCTGCCCAACCATCCCGGCGCGGTGGATTATTTCGAGCGCGAACAGCAGACGCTGTTCGAGCGCTACGAGGACTACATCTACCTCCTGGCCTTCTTCGGCGGCACCATCGGTTCGGGCATCGCATGGCTCGGCCAGCGCCTCGCCCGCGAGCGGCGCGAGCGCATCGACGTGGTGCTGGACCGGCTCCTCGATGTCCTGCGCGAGGTGCGGGCCGCGCGCACGCGGGAGGACCTCGATGGCCTCGTCCTCGAGACCGACAGCCTGGTCGCCGACGTGGTCCAGCACGCCCGCGCCCGCAACATCGACACCCGCACCATCAGTGCCCTGATCCTCGCCATCGACGCGGTCCACGCCGCCGTCAACGACGCGCGGCGAACCCTGGAGGGGATCGAGCCGGGCGCGGAGCGGACGGCGGCCCGCACCCGCACGGCCCGCCTGCTGGCGCTCCACACCCCGGCCGCCGAGTAGCGGCCTTCCTTCGCAGCCGGCCCCCCGCCTCCGGAGGCGAACGCCGCGCCGGAACGTGGACGGGATCCCTACGCCTCCCCGCCCTCCGACAGCACGCGCAGGAGTTCGAGGGCGCGGCGGCGCCCCTCGGGGGTCACGATCCGAAACCAAAGCCGTAGGCATTCGTCCGCCCCCGCGCCACCGCCTCGCACCGAGCTGTCAGCGTAGAAATAGTCCACGGGGACGTCGAGCGCGTCGGCGATCTGCCCCACGCGCATCCGAATTCGCTCGTCCCGATCCACCCGGCGCTGTGTTTCGACCATAAGTCGCACCATGGAACCATTGTGATGGGCGGGGCCATCTATCAAAGGACATAACGGTATGGGCTTCAGAGCCCGCAATCGCATACGCGATACATCAGCGATGATGCTGAATTGAGGCAGGAGCCGCTCAGTGATCTTCGCGATCGATCCGGTTGGCGCGTTGAGCCATGTCAGCCAGGAATGGACCCTGCTCACGGGCCAGCCCGTCGCCGCCGCCCTCGACGGAGGCTGGCTGTCGTGCCTCCACGACGACGACCGACCGATCGTGGACCGGGTGCTGCGGCAGGCCACCGAGAAGGCGTCCGAGTTCCGCATCCAGTTCCGCCTGCGGTCCACGGACGGCGGCACGCGCTGGATCGGCGCGGGCGGCGTCCCCTCGTTCGGGCCGCCGGGCCGCACCTTCCTGGGCTATCTCGGATCGATGACCGAATTGCTGGAGGATGGGTCCGAGACGCTGACGGCGTCCGGCGCCATCGGCCGGTTCGTCCCGCCACCGCCGCACCCGATGACCACGGCGAGCGACCACCTCGAAACCATCGCCGACCATCTCCTCATCGCCAACGCGCTGATCGAGAGCGATGGCGCGCGGGCCGCCCTGCCCGGTCTGCGCGAGGCGCTGTACGAGGTCGGGCGGGCCCTGGCCAAGAAGGTCGAGGCGGAACGGGTTCTCAATTGAGCCGCCACCGGCGCAGACGGATGCGGAGGTCGACCTCCTAATATCGGATCGTCGTGCGCAGGCCGAACACCGCCGCGTTGCGGATGCGCCCGGCATCGGGGTCGCGTGGGTTGGCGATGCCGCCGCCCGGCCGGAAGATGTACTGGATGTCCGGCTGCACGGTCACGCCGGGGCCGAGCACCGCCTGATAGGTCGCCTCCAGCACCGCCTCGCTGCTGCGGCGCGGGCCGGGACTGCCGGTGGCCAGGATCGTGTCCGTGTCGAACGCCCGCGCATCGCGGGAGACGCGCGAGAGGGCGAAGGCGACGCCGACGGTGTCGTCCGAGCGTCCCGGCAGAAGCCCCTTATAGGCGATGCCCGCATCGACGTAGAGGTCGATGAGGTTGCGGTCCGAGGGGCCGCCGGCCACGCGCACGAACACGCTGGCGCCGTCGTTGGGGTCGTCGGGCTCGCGATAGACCGTCTGATCGATGATGCCGTAGAGGCCGCTGTCGCCCCGGAAGCGGCGGGCGAGGCCGGTGCTCTCGGGCGAGGCCAGGGGGAGCCGGTCTCGGTCGAAGCGCAAGCTGTCGAAACGTCCGAAATGGTGCCAGCCGCCGAGCGTCACGGTGCCGGCCTCGCCGGGGCTGTCCGGCTCGATGTTGTAGGCGTAGGCCGCTTCCGCGATGACGAGGGCCGGGTCGTTGGTGCGGAAGTTGGTGCCCGTTCGGTTGCGCCGCTGTGGCTCGGGATCGGCGCCGGGCCGGGCGGGACCGGCCGGGTCGCCGTCGAACACCCCGACCTGGAGCGAGAAGTTGGCGTTGGGCACGTATTTCGCCCGCACACCCGGAACCGCCAGGGGATAGATCGGCCCGCCGCTCGGAATCACCACGGCCATGTTGTTGGGCCAGCCGAAGGTGGAATTGACGAACACCGTGCCGGTCTGGGTCACGGCGAACTCGGTGTCGGCGGCGAGCTGCCCGAACCGCAGGGAGAACCGGTCGTCGAACAGCTTCTGCTCGAAGGAGAGTTCGTAGAGGCGCGAGGACGGCAGGGCCTCGATGCCGCTGACCGTGACGAGGTTGTCGAGGGTGCCGCGCGAGAGGCCGGCTCCGTGGATCTGGAACAGGTTCGTGTGCAGGAACGCGCCCTTCCAGCCCAGGAGGGGCCCGAGATCCACATCGATCTCGAGGTCGAGGAGGCCCTCCAGGATCGCGCGACGCCGCAATCCCCCGGTCGCGTTGCCGAGCCCTTCGCCGATATAGGTCAGGCTGTAGGTGATGCCGCGCGCTTTCAGGAAGGCACGCAGGCCGAACGGGTCGCCATAGGGGCCGAGCCCGTCCGCGATGGACGTGTCGAGGTTGGCCGACGGGCGCGACGAGGTGACGGACTGGGCCACCGAGGTCAGGGGATCGCCGCCGGCACCCCGGGACGAGCCGATGGCGACGGGCTCGGCCGCGATCCGCGCCAGCTCCTCGGCCGGGCTCTGGGCCTGGGCGCCGCGAAGACCCACGAGGCCGAGCAGGCAAAAGGCGAGACGCAGGCGGGAGATGGGCAACCTCTCGGGTCGGTGTTCACATCGACCCTACCCTGCTTTCATGACGAGCCGGAGAACTCTTCAGCCGGCCTCGTCGAGTTCCGGGCCGCGCGTGACATCGAGGCCGCCGCCGCTGCCCGGCGGCGGACCGACGGTGACGGGGCGCCCGGAGCGGGCCGCCTCGTAGATCGCCTCCATCAGGACCTGATCCTGCAGCCCCTCCTCGCCGGGGGTGCGCGGGCGCCGGTCCTCGAGGATGCAGCGGGCCATGTGGTCGATCTCCAGGGCGAACTGGTTCTTCTGCGTCAGCATCCGTGAATCCTGCGATTCCACGGCGCCGTCCGGCTTCGAGACCACGAGGTGCTGGCCGCGATACGCGAAGGCGTTGCGCAGATCGATGTCGGCCCGTTCCGTGTGGAGCTGGAGCCGGCGCGACTCGTGGATGCCGTAGCTCGTCATGCACTGGGCGATGAGCCCGGAGGGAAACCGCAGGGTGAACGACACCGTCTCCTCCACCTCGGCGAACTTCGGGTCGTTCGGCGGGGAATGGAGGCTCGCCTCGACCGAGACCGGCTCCTCGCCCGTCAGCGCCCGCACGCCGTTGAGGCAGTAGAGACCGATATCCGGCAGGGCCCCGCCTCCGGCGAGGGCCTTTCGGAGCCGCCACTGCTCCGGCAGCCCCGTGGTCTGGCCGTTGAACGCCTGGATCAGGCGCGGCTTGCCGAACTCGCCGGAGCGGGCGAGGCGGGTCACCTCGCGGTTGTAGGGCTCGTACTGGCAGCGATAGGCGATCATGAGCTTGAGGTTCGCCTTGACGCAGGCTTCGATCATCTCCCGCGCCTCGGCCGAGGTGTTGGCCATGGGCTTCTCGCACAGCACGTGCTTGCCGGCCTTGGCCGCGGCCAGGACGTTGTCGCGGTGGAGGCCGTTGGGGGTCACGATGTAGACCGCCTTCACGGCCGGGTTCTGCGCCAGGCGCTCCCACTCGTCGTAGCCGTAGACCGCGTCGGCCGGCACGCCGTACTGCTCGGCCACGAGCTTGGCCTTGGCCGGCGTGCCCGACATCACCGCCGCGAGGCGGGCGCGCTTCGTCTCGCCGAAGGCCGGCAGGATCTCCTCCAGGCTCAGGCGCCCGAGGCCCACCACGGCGAAGCCGACCCGCCGGGCCGGCGGCATCGGCGCGGAGGGTGGGGGCGGCACCCGATCGCCGGTTCCGCGCCAGTTCGGGAACATCACCTTCCCACCCTGCACCGCGCCCGTGTCGGCGGGCACGGACGGGCCGGGCAGGCCCTGCGCGCTCGCAGCCCCGCCGCCGAGTCCGAGGGCCGCGCCGGTGACCGTCAGGCCGCCGGCACGCAGAAGATTTCGCCGGGAGACGGGAAAGTCGTCGCTCATGAATGCACGCCGCTGAAGCTTCGGACCAGCCGATGACTGTCCGGGAACGCGACGCGGCAGCCCGTGTTCCTGCGGTCAGTCGTCCAGGCCGGCGGCGGCGAGGCGTCCCCGAAGATCGGAATTCTCCGCCCGGACCGCGCGCAACTCCCGCACGAGGTCGAGGGGGACCGTCACGCCGGCGGCCTGCTCGGCCACGAAGCTGACACCGATGGCGTCGCCTTCGCGCCAGACGAGGTTCGCCGTCCGGGTCTCGCGCCGGACGTCGATGGTCACCGGGAAGACATCGGGCACCGGCACCGCAGCGCTCACCATCAGCTTGGCGCCGTCCGACCCGACGTTGCGCACGAGACAGGTGGTGGTCGATTCGCCGGGACCGACCTGGAGGCTGGCACCGAGGAAGCTTCGCTGGCGCGGGCTCCGGCGTCGTTCCCGTGTCTCGGTCAAGCGGCTCTCCTTCGGTTGCGCAGCCATACAACCACAACCACGCCGCAATTGCTGCACGCCCCTGCCGCCGTTCGGTCGAAAGCCTTAACGGGGCACGGCGGCCGTACCCGGCGCCTCGACCTCGCCCCGGCGCTGGAGCTGCAGGGCGACGAACCAGCACAGGGCCGCCCAGGCCGCGCCGACGCACCAGCCCGCTAGCACGTCGCTCGGCCAATGGACGCCGAGATAGACCCGGCTGAAGCCGACGAGCAGGGTGATGGAGACCCCGACCAGCATCACCAGGACCTTCACCCCGCGCTGGCGATCGACGCGCGCGACGAGGGCCGCGAGGGTCAGGTAGGCGATGGCCGACATCATGGCGTGGCCGCTGGGAAAGCTCGCGGTGAACACCTCCATGCCGTGGGGCACGAGGTCCGGCCGGGGCCGGTGGTAGAACAGCTTCAGCACCGTGGACGCGAGTTCGCCCCCGCCGATGGCCGCCACCACGAAGGCGGCGATCCGGCGCCTGCCGGTCATGGCGAGGTAGGCCACGGCCGCCACCGTGACGAACACGATGGTGAAGATGCTGCCCAGGCCCGTGATGTCCCGCATGGTCTCCTCGAGCCAGCGTGGCCCGATGGGGTCGGAGAGGTCGGCCGGATTGCGCAGGGCGAGCAGGATCTTGCGGTCGAGGGTGGCCGTCGAGCCCTCGCCGACCTCGCTCGCCAGGGCGAAGAAGCCGTAGCCGAGGAGGCTCACGGCCAGCAGGGCCACCACGGCACCGACCTCGTTGAGGCGGAGCGCCAGCCGCAGGGCGTTGGCCCGGCCGATCAGCGGGTCGATGCGCCCGAACGCCCTGAGGGATGTCATCGCGCCATCGTCCTGTCCTGACTCACCGGTTCTCTCCAAACGCGAAGGCGGCGCGGCGTTCCCACGGACCTCCGAGATAGCGCCATAGCACGAGGCCGGGCGCCGTGAAGGTGAAGGGTGCGAACGCCGCCTCGCGCTCGGCCAGCAGGGCGCGGGCCACGCCGACCGCCACCTTGTTCTGGATCGTGACGTGCGGGCGCCAGCCCTGGGCGTCCTGGGCGGTCAGGACGGATGCGAATTCGCGGGCGAGGCGCCCCCGGAAGGCGGTGAGGCCGGGCGCTTCGAGCACGTAAGCGACCCCGCGCCCGAGGAACCGCAATCCCGTCACCGAGACCTCCGGCGGCGCCTGCGTCCGGGCGAGCGCCGCCACCGTCTCGGCGATGCCGGCCTCGTCGGGGCCGGGCAGGTGGTGGAACAGGGTGACGTGGGCCGGGATGCGGTTGAGGGCGGCCGGGAAGTGCTGCCGTCGCAGGCCGTCGAAATGCGCGAAGGCGGGCGCATCCATCTCGAGGGTGAGGATCAGGGGATCGGGGGTGGCGGCGGGGCTCGTCATGGGAAGGCCAGATGGCGCGGGCCCGCCCCGGGTCCAGGGCCGCTCTGTTCAGGGCCTCCTCCGGCGTCTAGAGACCGCGCATGCGGCGAAAACACCGGGAGATCGTTCATGTGGGCCGAGATGGCTGGCTCTTCCTGATCGGGGGCAGCAACGGCGTGCTCGCGCAGTACCGCGCGACGCCGGCCCGCTGGTGGCGCCTGCGCGCCTGGAGCAAGCTCGTGGAGGCGCGCGCCGCCCGGGCGAAGTCCCTCGGCATCCGCTACGTCCACACCCTCGTGCCGGAGAAGCTGTCCGTCTACGACGACCGCACGGACGGCCTCGGCTTCGCGCCGAAGCGTTCGCCGGCCCGGCGCCTCGCCGAGCGCCTGAGGAACAACGCGGCCTTCGTCGATCTCCTCGGTCCGATGCGGGCGGCCCGCGACGGCGCCGTGCCGCTCTACTACCGCACGGACACCCACTGGAACTACGACGGCTGCCTCTTCGCCTACCGCACCCTGATGCGCGCCTGTGGCGCGGTGCCGCCGGCCGACCTGTTCGACCGGCCGCGCTTCGAGACGACGCGGGTGCGCGACCTCGGCGACAAGCTTCCGGCCCAGCCCACCGAGACGGCGAGCCACGGGGTGATCGACCGCGACGCGCGGCGCCACTTCGCCAGCCCCCTCGTGAGCGCCTACGAGGCGGCGGGGCGCGCCCACGACCTCCATGTCGGCGCCCACGTGGTCTACCGCAACGACACCCCCGGCGCCGATCCGCGCACGGTGGTGCTGTTCGGCGATTCCTACGCCCATTTCGCGCCGATCATGCTGACGGGGCTCCTCGCCGAGACGTTCCGCGAGGTCCACTTCGTGTGGTCGTCGAGCCTCGACTGGGGCTACATCGAATCCGTCCGGCCCGACCTGCTGCTGTTCGAGATGGCCGAGCGCTTCCTGACCCGCGTACCGGACGATTCCTTCGACATCCGCGCCTTCCAGAAGGAGGCCCCGCCGGGGAACGCGGCGCCGCAGGCCGCCTGACGGGCGGTTCGGAGCGTCGCGTCCCTCGTCGACAGATCGCCCCTCGACAGATCGGGACGCCACCATACATCTGCCCCATGACGCACTTTCCGATCCTCCGCCTCGTCCTCGTCTGCACACCCGTCCTGCTCGCCGGCCCAGCCCTGGCGCAGACGGCGGTCAAGCTCGAGGGCCGCTGCGAGAAGCTCGTGATCGCCGGGCAGGACGTGACCTCTTCGTGCAGGGGCACGCTGATGAACACGGTCTCCCGCAGCCGCACGAGCTTCGACTTCTCCGCCGAGGGGCGGGCCCTCAGCTTCAGCGGCAACGGCGCCCAGCAGGAGCGGACCGAGGAGACCGATCCGCTCCAGCCGATCAACCTCGTGATCCCGAGCGAGACGACGAAGGACGGCGTGGTCCAGGGGCCTTTGGTGGCCGTGGGCGCCTGCTCGTTCAGCACACCGGCGCCCGGCAAGACCGCCATCACCTGCGAGGCCAACGGCGCCAAGGGCGCCTACGCCGGCACCTTCGTCACCGATGCCAAGGCGCCCGCCGGCGCCCCGGCCCGGTAGGATCCGTCCGGGGTCTGGTTCCGGACGGGGCGTGCGACCATCTCTTGACGGACGGGCGCCCGCATGGACAGACCCGGCCCAGGACCGAAGGCTTCCCGACCGAAGACTTCCGACGAAGATTCCAGACGACGTTTCGAGGATCCGATGCTGAACGACGCGCTCCAGGCGGGCGAACCGATCAAGGACGTCACCACGGCTAGCTTCCGCCAGGACGTCGTCGCCGAATCCATGCAGCAGCCGGTGCTGGTGGATTTCTGGGCGCCGTGGTGCGGCCCGTGCAAGCAGCTCGCCCCCGTGCTGGAGAAGGTGGTTCAAGCGTCGGCCGGCGCCGTGAAGCTCGTCAAGATGAACATCGACGAGCATCCCTCCATCGCCGGCCAGCTCGGCATCCAATCGATTCCCGCCGTCATCGCCTTCGACAAGGGCCAGCCGGTGGACGGTTTCATGGGCGCCGTGCCGGAGGCTCAGATCAAGGAGTTCATCGCGCGCCTCGCCGGCCCCGCCGGCCCTTCCCCCATCGAGGAGGCGCTCTCCGAGGCCGACGCGATGCTGGGGGTGGGCGACACCGCCGGCGCCGCCCAGCTCTACGCCGCGATCCTCACGGAGGACCCCGGCAACATCGCCGCCATCGCCGCCCTGGCCAAGCTCCAGCTCGACCTCGGCGAGATCGACAAGGCCAAGGAGATTCTCGACCTGGCCCCCGCCGACAAGGCGAACGACCCGGCGCTCGCCGGCATCCGCGCCGCCGTGGAGCTCGCCGAGAAAGCCGCCGAACTCGGCGATCTCGGTGCCTTCCAGAGCCGGATCGAGGCCGATCCCAACGATCACCAGGCCCGATTCGACCTCGCGCTCGGCCTCAACGGCCTCAACAAGCGCGACGAGGCCGTGGACCAGCTCATCGAGATCGAGCGGCGGGACCGGACCTGGAACGAGGGCGCGGCGCGCAAGCAGCTCCTCACCTTCTTCGAGGCCTGGGGCCTGATGGACAAGGCCTCGATCCGGGGCCGGCGCCGGCTCTCGACCCTGGTCTTCGCGTGAAGCCAGTTCTTGGCGTGAAGCATCGAACCGACGAGGCGACGCGATGAGCACGCATGCGGGCTACAAGGGACCGGCCGATTGCCCCGGTGTCATCCCGGTCTTCCCCCTGCCCGGTGCGTTGCTGCTACCCCGCGGGCAGATGCCGCTGAACATCTTCGAACCGCGCTACCTCGCGATGGTCGACGATGCCCTGCGCACGGACCGGATCATCGGCATGATCCAGCCCGACGTGGAGAGCGGCGCCTCGCCGATGACGCCGAAGCTGTTCCGTATCGGCTGCGCCGGGCGCATCACCCAGTTCGCCGAGACGGGTGACGGGCGCTACCTCATCTCGCTCACCGGTGTCGCCCGCTTCCGGGTGGAGAGCGAGATGGCGGTGGCCTCGCGCTACCGCCGCTGCCAGGTCTCGTACGACGACTTCATCGCCGATTTCGAGCCCCGCGCCGGCGAGGAGGCGGTGGACCGCGAGGGCGTGCTGAAAGCCCTGAAGGATTTCGTCGAGGTCAACGACCTCAAGGTCGACTGGGCCGGCATCGACGAGGCGCCGAACGAGGCCCTCGTCAACGCGCTCTGCATGATGAGCCCGTTCGGCGCTCGCGAAAAGCAGGCGATGCTGGAAGCGCCCGACCTCAAGACGCGCGCCGAGGTCTTGATCGCGGTGACCGAAATGGAGTTGGTGCGGGGCTCGGGCTCCGAGCCCACCCTTCAGTGATCTGTTCCCATCGAGGATGAACGCCCATGGCCGATGACACCCAGAGCCCGGTCGAGGCGACCCGCGTCGACCCCAAGCTCCTCGAACTCCTGGTCTGCCCCCTGACCAAGGACAGCCTCGACTACGACTTCGCCCGGCAGGAGCTGATCAGCCGCTCGGCCAAGCTCGCCTACCCGATCCGCGACGGCATTCCGATCATGCTGCCCGAAGAGGCGCGGCCCCTGACCGACTGACCGCCCCTCCCCCAAGAAGCCCGGACGCGCCATGACGAAACCCGCTTTCTTCCGTCACGCCGTCCTGGCCCTCCTCGCATGGGCCCTGACCGCCAGCATGACCGCCACAGCCGCCGAGCGCCCCCTGGTCGCCATCGTCGCCACGGGCGGCACCATCGCGATGAAGAACGACCCCGTCACCGGGGCGCCGGTCCCGGCCCTGTCGGGCGCCGACCTCGTCGGCGCCGTGCCGAAACTCGGCGAGATCGCCCGGATCGAGGTGACCGAGTTCAGCAACGTGCCGAGCGACTACATGGGCCCGGAACTCTGGCCCGGCCTGTCCGCCAAGGTGGACGAACTGCTCGCCCGGCCCGACATCGTGGGCGCCGTGGTCCTGCACGGCACCGACACCCTCGACCAGACCGCCTATTTCCTCGACCTCACCCTGCGCAGCCCCAAGCCGGTGGTGATGGTGGGCGCCCAGCGGAACGCCTCGGATGCGGATTCCGACGGGAGCCGCAACCTCCTCAACGCCGTGCGGCAGATCCTGTCGCCCGATGCCGTCGACATGGGCGTCACGGTGACCCTCAACCATCACATCAACGCCGCCCGCGAGGTGCGCAAGACCCACACGAGCAACGTCGAGACCTTCAACTCGGGTGACGCCGGCACCCTCGGCTACGTCGACGAGGACCGGGTGATCTTCTCCCGCAAGTCCCTGCGCCGCCAGACCCTGCCGATCCCCGAGCGCATGCCGCGCATCGACCTCGTGTCCATGTACGCGGGCGCGGACGGCAGCCAGGTGCGCCAGGCCGCCGATGGCGGCGCCGAGGCCATCGTGGTGGAGGCCTACGGCTTCGGCAACGTGAACGCGGCGATGCACGACGCGATCCAGTACGCCATCGCCAAGGGCGTGCCGGTGGTCGTCGCCACCAAGGTCCATAACGGCCGGGCGCTTCCGGTTTACGGCTTCAAGGGCGGCGGCAACACCCTGCTCAAGGCCGGCGCGGTGTTCGCCGACGATCTGACGCCCGACAAGGCCCGGGTGCTCGCCCTCCTGGCGATTCCCTTGACGAAGGACCGGGCCGCGCTCCAGAAACATTACGACCGGTAGGACGTCCCCTCCCGGATTCCGTCGTTCACCGGTCGAGTTCGGCCCCCGCCAGGTGCGCGACCGTCAGGTCGACCGCCGCCAGGGGATCGTCGTCGGCGAGCAACCAGGCCGCCGACAGGCCGGTCCAGGCCAGGATCCAGTGCAGCAGGCGCCGGCGTTCGATCCGCGCGGCGGCGGCGACCACGGCGAGGCGCCGGGCGAAGCGCGCCGGATCGGTGGCGACGGGGCGGCTCGGATCGGCGAGATCCGGATTGGTGAAGAGGTTTGCGAAATCGAAGCCCCGCTCGCCGACGAGGGACTTCGGATCGATGGCGAGCCATCCGCGCGGGCCGAAGTCGAGGACGTTGCCGTGGTGCAGGTCCCCGTGCAGGGGGATGACCTCGCGGGGATCGGACAGCAGGGCCCGGGCCGATGCCGCGCAGCGCGCGAGAATTCCGCCCTCCCGCGCGGCGGCGGGCGCGAGATCGCGAAACCACTGCGCGAGGGGCATCAGGGGCGGGGTCGGTGCCGGCCTGGGCCCGTGCAGGCGCGCCGCCGTATCGCAGAGGATGCGGCAGGCTTCGTCGTCGCGCCCCGTCCGAGCCATGTCCGAGAGCGACGCCGATCCGATGGCACGTTCCATCAGGACGGCGGCATCGCACCGGGCGAAGACCCGCGCGGCCCCCCGCCCGCCCCACCATTCCAGCAGCAGCCCACCGCGCACCTCCTCCTCCGCGTGGCAGAGCTTGAGCATCGCCGGCTCGTTCCGCCATTGCACCGGCAGCAGCCGCGCGGCGGGCGTCACGATGGGATCGCCCTCGGGCACCAGGGTCCAGCGGCGCAGATAGGGCTCGAACATCCGTGCCCCCCCGCATGCGATTCGGGATCGTACGACCACCACAGACAAACAGCCAAGGTCCCGCCAGTCATCGCATGTTCAGGCGAAACCGATCACAGTGTTCAGACAGGAAGGCCGACCCCCGTCACATTCCTGCCGCTTCGATCCGTATCCTGACGACACTCTCACCTGATCGTCTGCTTGGGATGCCGTCGTGCCGTTCTCGGCCGGGGGCTCGGCCGGGCGTTTTTGCCGAAGGATGATGCATGCTGAAACTCGCCGTGATGGTGGCCCTCGGTACCGGCCTGTTCTCGCACGCCCTGCTGCCGGCCGCCGCCCGGGATGCCGGCAACTTCAACGGCGCGTGGTCCGTGGATCTGGTGACGGAATCCGGCATGGTCTGCGACAGCCGCTACAGCTATTCGGTCTCGGTGCAGGAGGGACAGGTGCGTCTCGTCTCGGGCCGGAACGCCACCATGACCGGCCGCGTCGGACCCGACGGCACCGTGGGCCTCAGCGTCACCAACGGCACCGCAACGGGCGCGGTCTCGGGCCGGCTTCAGGCGACCTCCGGCGGCGGCACCTGGAAGGTCTCGTCCCTGTGTTCGGGCCGCTGGACGGCGCGGCGCCATACGACGCGCACCGCCCAGGCGGATTAGGTCTCAGTTGGCGGCGAGCCAGGTGCGCGCGTCTTCGATGTGGGCGCGGTCGAAGGTCTTGATCGTGGCCGGCGAGACCTTGCCGAACGTGTCCGCGATCATCCGCAGCCACGACGCGTCGGTGACGAGGGCCACGTGGCTCACGCCCTTCATCATGGCGAGGCCGAAACGCGGATCCTTGAAGAACGCCGCCGGCTCCATGCCCTTGAATTCGCGGATGTCCTCGAGGAGCTTGAGCTTGCCGCCCTTGTCGAGATCGGCCTGCATGGCGGTGATGACGGTGTTCATGTCCGCATCGGTGATCTGGCCGTCGACGACGATCTCGGCGACGTTCGAATCCGGCTTCTTCGTATAGGTCAGCACGTGCAGCACTCCTTCGGGGGGTCGAACGCTACCCAAGCGAACGGCGGACGCGCGTTATAGGAAACTCTGCGGGTCGACGTCGATGGCGACCTTCACGTTGCCGCGAACCTTGGGCCCGCGTGCGATCCAGTCCCGCAGGTAACTCTGCAGGTCGACGGAGCGTTCGGTCTTCACGAGCAGACGGAAACGGTAGCGGCCCCGCACCAGGGCCAGCGGCGCCTCGGCCGGTCCCAGCACCATCACGCCGTCCGGCGGTTCGGAGGCCCGCGCCAGGGCCTGCCCGTGGGCTTCGGCCACGTCGCGCTCGTTGGCCGACACGATCAGCGCCGCCAAGCGCCCGAACGGCGGCAGGCCGGCGGCCTCGCGGGCGGCGATCTCCTCTTCGTAGAACCGCGCCGCATCGCCCGAGAGGAGCGCGGCGATCACCGGGTGGTCCGGCTGGAAGGTCTGGAGCAGGGCGCGGCCCGGCTTCTCGCCGCGCCCGGCCCGGCCCGTGACCTGCTGCAGGAGCTGGAACGTGCGCTCGGCCGCGCGCGGATCGCCCGAGGTCAGGCCGATATCGGCGTCGAGGACGCCCACCAGGGTGAGGTGCGGGAAGTTGTGGCCCTTGGCCACGAGCTGCGTACCGATGACGATGTCGCAGCCGCCCTCGGCCACGGTCTGGAGTTCGGCGCGCAGGCGTTCGGCCCCGCCGGGAAAGTCGCTCGACAGGACGATGACGCGCTTGTCGGGAAACAGGGCCGTGACCTCTTCGGCGATGCGCTCGACGCCGGGCCCGCAGGGCGTGAGATTGTCGAAGGTGCCGCATTCCGAGCAGGAGTCCGGGCGCCGCTCGGCGTAGCCGCACTGGTGGCACACCAGCGCCCGGCGAAAACGGTGCTCCACCAGCCAGGTCGAGCAGTTGCGGCACCGGTAGCGGTGGCCGCAGGCCCGGCACAGGGTGAGCGGCGCGTAGCCCCGCCGGTTGAGGAACAGCAGCGCCTGATCGCCCGCCGCGATCGTCTCGCGCACGGCGGCGACGAGGGCGGGGGCGATGAAGCTGCCGCGCTCGGGCTTGTCGGAGCGCATGTCGAGGGCGGCGATGTCGGGCAGGCGCCGGCCGCCGAAGCGCTCGGGCAGGACGATGTGGCGGTAGCGCCCGCGCTCGGCGTTCACCCGCGTCTCGATGGAGGGGGTGGCGGACGCCAGCACCACGGGGCAGTTCTCGATGCGCCCGCGCACCACCGCCATGTCGCGGGCGTGGTAATGTACCCCGTCCTCCTGCTTGTAGGCGGCCTCGTGCTCCTCGTCGACGACGACGATCCCGAGCCGCGTGAACGGCAGGAACAGGGCCGAGCGGGCGCCGACCACCACGGCGATCTCGCCCAGTGCCACCCCGGCGCGGATGCGCTCGCGGCGTTTGGCCCCGATGCCCGAGTGCCAGGTGGCCGGGCGCACGCCGAAGCGTTCAGCGAACCGGTCGAGGAACTGCGCCGTCAGGGCGATCTCGGGCATGAGTATGAGGGCCTGGCGCCCGCGCCGGACGCAATCGGCCACGGCCTCGAAATACACCTCCGTCTTGCCCGAGCCGGTGACGCCTTCGAGGAGGATGGTCGGCGCGCGGAAGGCGTCGTCCCCCGCGCCCGTCGTGAACTTGTGGTGCGTTTCGACGGCCGCGACGGACTTCTTCTCCTGGGCGGAGAGGGTCGAGCCGAGGTGGAGGGCATCTCCCGAGGGCTCGTGCACCTCGGCCTGTCCCTCCGCATCCAGCAGAAAGGGCTCGCGCACCGCCTCGAACGAAGGCGGATTCATCATCGCGATCAGCTCGCGCACGGCCTCCGCTTGCGCCTCCGACAGGGGCACGCGGGCGTGGTCGGGGTCGGGCGGCAGGGCCACGGGCTCGGGGGCCAGCGCCGTCGCCTCCAGGGCGCCGTCGTCGATGAGGCCGTCGACGACGCTGAGCGACACGCCGGCCTCCTTGGCGAGCGCGCTCTTGCCCCGCATGGCACCGTCGGCCGCGACGCCGAGCACCTTCATTCGGGCCGCCGTCGGGCGGGTGGGCGGCTTGCCGGACGCGCGCACGCCGATGCGCACGGTCTCGCCCTGGGCCGTCTCGTCGGGCAGGCGCAGGGCCATGGCCAGCGCCGAGCCCTTCGGCGCCAGGGTGTAGCGGGCGAGCCAATCGACGAGTTCGCGGAGGGGTCCGGAGAGGGGCGGCACGTCGAGGCGGCCCGTGACGGGGCGCAGGTTCGAGCCCGACGGGCTCTCGCGCACGCCCCAGACCACGCCCACGGTCTCGCGGGGGCCAAGCGGAATCTGCACCACGTCGCCCACCGCCAGGGTGAGGCCGGCGGGCACGGCGTAGCTGTAGGCGCTGTCGAGCGCGAGCGGGATCAGGATCTCGGCGACGCTGGGCATCGGCGCGGGCTGTGCTGGAACATACCCGGAATATAAGCATGATCGTCATCGCGTGCGACGGGCCCCGCGCATTGCTCCCGAGCCGGATTGGCTTTTTAACGGGCCGCCCTTCGCGTGCCCGGTGCCGATGCCAGCCTTCTCCACATTCCGTGATCCCGCCGCGCCGCCCCGCCTCGAACTGCGGGGTCTCGGCCTGCGCTTCGGGGCCGTGCGGGCGCTGGACGGGATCGACCTCGCCGTGCGGCCGGGCGAGATCGTCGCCCTGCTCGGCGATTCCGGCTGCGGCAAGAGTACGCTCCTGCGCGCCATCGCCGGGCTCGAGCGGCCGGATCGGGGCACGGTCCGCCTCGACGGCGCGGATCTCGGGAGCGTGCCGCCGGAGGCGCGGGGCGTCGGGCTCATGTTTCAGGACTACGCCCTGTTCCCGCACCTCACGGTGGCCGAGAACGTGCGCTTCGGCCTCCATGCCCAATCCGGCAAGGCGGCCCGCGCGCTCGCGACGGCACGGCTGGAGCAGGTCGGCCTCGCCGAGCGCGAGACCAGCTATCCCGGCACCCTGTCGGGGGGCGAAAGCCAGCGGGTGGCGCTCGCCCGCGCCCTGGCGCCGGGGCCGCGCATCCTCCTCCTCGACGAGCCGTTCTCGAACCTCGACCGGCGTACCCGCGACCGGGTCCGCGCCGACACCCTCGCGCTCCTGCGCGAGACCGGCACCACGGCGATCCTGGTGACCCACGATCCGGAAGAGGCCCTGGGATTTTCCGACCGCATCGCCCTGATGCGGGGCGGGCGCATCGTTCAGGCCGGCACGGGGGACGATCTGTACCGCCGGCCCGCGTCGCGCTTCGCCGCGCGCTTCTTCGGGGACCTCGTCGAGGTCCCGGGCACCTGCCGCGACGGCCGCGTGGCGACGCCCTTCGGCCCCTGCCCCGCGCCGAACCTGCCCGAAGGAGCCGCCGCCGTCGCCTGCTGGCGCCCCGAGGCGATCCGCCTGGCGCCGGCGGGCGAGGGCCTTCCGGGCCGCGTCGTCGGCCGCCGCTTCCTCGGCGCGACGGCGATCCTTTCCGTCGAGGCCGAGGGGTTCGGTGCGCCGCTTCCGTTGCCCGTTTCCGGCACCGATGGACGGGGGCCGGGGGAGGCCGTCGGCTTGCGCTGCGATGCGGCCGGGGCTTTTATTTTTCGCGCGGCGACGGATTAAAACCCTGTGCTTGCCCCGGCACAGCAAGAAGCCCGACAGGACCCGCTGTCTTAGTTTTTAACTGTTATAAATCAAAGACATCGTGCTTGCCTTTTGCCGCGCGATCCGTCTGAACCTCGTCCCGCGACAACGAAATCGGGGGATGGGATCATGGTCGGTGGGGTCAAGCGGTTCGCACTGGCGGGTCTCGTCGCCTGGGTGGCGTTCGGGACGGCGCAGGCGGCGGAGGTCAACCTCTACACCACCCGCGAGCCCGGCCTGATCAAGCCGCTGCTGGACGCCTACACGGCCCGCACGGGCACCGCCGTCAACACGGTGTTCGTGGAGAAGGGCCTGGCCGAGCGCGTGGCGGCCGAGGGCGCGCGCGGCAAGGCCGACGTGCTGATGACCGTCGATATCGGCAACCTCATCGAACTCGTGGACCGCGATCTGGCGCAGCCCGTGCGCTCGCCCATTCTGGAGGCGGCGATCCCGCCGGCCTTGCGCGACGCGGACGGGCGCTGGTTCGCCCTCTCCATGCGCGCCCGCGTCGCCTACGCGGCCAAGGACCTGAAGGACCAGAAGGGCCTCACCTACGAGACCCTCGCGGATCCGAGCTGGAAGGGCGGCCTGTGCCTGCGCTCCGGCCAGCACCCCTACAACACGGCGCTCGTGGCCCATTATCTCGTGCGCCACGGCGCCGAGGCGACGGAGACCTGGCTCAAGGGCGTGAAGGCCAACCTCGCCCGCAAGCCCGCCGGCGGCGACCGCGACGTCGCCCGCGACATCCTCGCCGACACCTGCAAGATCGGCCTGGCCAATTCCTATTACGTCGGCCTCATGCGCTCGGGCAAAGGCGGCCCCGAGCAGAAGGCGTGGGGCGACGGCATCGCCGTCCTGATGCCGACGTTCCTCGGCGGCGGCACCCACGTCAACGTGTCCGGCGCCGTGGTGGCGAAGACGGCACCCAACCGGGACGAGGCGGTCAAGCTCCTCGAATACCTCGTCTCCGACGAGGCGCAGGGGCTCTACGCGCAGGGCAACTACGAGTACCCGGTCAAGGCCGGCGCCCCCATCGACCCCCTGCTCGCCGCGCTCGGCCCCCTGACCGTCGACACGACGCCGCTCGTCGAGATCGCCCGCAACCGCAAGGCGGCGAGCCTGCTCCTCGACAAGGTCGGCTTCGACAACTGATCGCACCGCGATGACCGGGGCCGTGCCGGCGCTCGACGCCGAGGACCTGACGATGCCCCGGCCCGGCATGCGGGCGGCGTGGATGCGGCCCCGGACCCTCGTCTGGTCCGTGGCCGCGCTGGCGCTCGCGGCCCTGCTCCTCAGCCCCATCGCCTCCCTCGTCCGCGCAGCGGCCCAGGGCGACGGCACCCTGTGGCCGCACCTCCTCGCCCATGTGCTGCCCCAGGCCGTGGTGGACACCGGCCTGCTGCTCGCCGGCGTCGGCGCCCTCGTGGTGGGACTCGGCACCGCCGTGGCCTGGCTCGTCTCCGCCTACGCGTTCCCCGGCCGGCGCTGGCTGGAGGCGGCGCTCCTCCTGCCCATGGCGGTGCCGACCTACATTATCGCTTACGCCTATCTCGACCTCCTGCACCCCATCGGCCCGGTGCAGACCGCCCTGCGCGGGTTCCTCGGCTATGCCCGCCCCCGCGACTTCGTGCTGCCGGAGCTGCGCTCCCTCCCGGGCTGCATCCTCCTGCTGGGCTTCGTGCTCTATCCCTACGTCTACCTGCCGACCCGCGCCCTGTTCCTCATGCAGGCGGCCAACCTCATCGAGGCCGGGCGGATGCTCGGGCGCGCGCCCGCTGGCGTGTTCCTGCGCGTCGCCCTGCCGCTGGCGCGCCCGGCCATCGCGCTCGGCGCCAGCCTCGCCCTCATGGAGGCGCTGAACGACATCGGCGCGGCCGAGTTCCTGGGCGTCCGCACCCTGACGGTGCAGGTCTACGCCACCTGGGTGAACCGCTCGGACCTGCCGGGCGCCGCCCAGATCGCCCTGGTGATGCTGGTGGCCGTCCTCGCCCTCGTGGCCCTCGAGCGCTGGGCCCGGCGCGGCCGGGGCTTCGCCGGCACCGCCCAGCGCCCGCGCGACCTCGCCCGCCGGCCCCTCCCCGGCTGGCGCGGCTGGGCGGCCCTGGCGCTCGGCCTCGTGCCCGTGGCCGTCGGCTTCCTCATCCCGGCGAGCTATCTCGTCCACGCCGCCGTGACGCGGGTCGCCCGCACGGGCTGGCCCGCCACCATCCTCCCGGAGATCGGCAACACGGTGCTGTACGCGAGCCTCGCGACGGGGCTCGCCGCCGGCATCGGCGTCCTCGTCGCCGCCGGCCCCCGTCTCCTGCCCGGCCCCCTCGGGCGCGGGATGATCCGGGTCACGGGCCTCGGCTACGCGCTGCCGGGCGCCATCCTGGCCATCGGCCTCCTCGGCCCCCTGGCCCTCGCCGACACCGTCCTGTCGGAGGGGCTGACGCGGGTGTTCGGCGTGGCCCCCGCCCTCATCGGCCTCGGCACGGGCGGCGCCCTGGTGATCGCCTACCTCATCCGCTTCCTCGCCGTCGGCGCCGGCACCTGCGAGGCCGGGCTCGCCCGCATCCCGCCGAGCCTGCCCGATGCCGGGCGCATGCTGGGACGCGGGCCCGCCGCGACGCTGGCGCGGGTGCAATGGCCGCTCGCCTGGCCGGCGGTGCTGAGCGGCGCGCTCCTCGTCTTCGTCGATTGCGTCAAGGAGCTGCCCGCGACCCTGCTCCTGCGCCCCCTCAACGTCGAGACCCTGGCGACCCACCTCTACGGTGAAGCCGCGCGCGGCACCTACGAGGACGGCACGGTCGCGGCCCTGCTCATCGTCCTCGTCGGCCTCCTGCCCGTCCTCGTCCTGATGCGCCTCGGCACCCGGCGCGGGGCCGCCGCGACCGCCCGCCCCTGAAATCCGGGTCCGGCGAAATTCCCGCCTTGACGGCCCGGGGGGCCACGCCCTAGAAGGCCCTCGGTTCCGGCGGCATCGGTCGCGGAACGCCGTTCGCTTCGAAACGGAATCGCTCCCGAAAGCGAAATTCCGGCGCGCCGGCACGAATGGCAATGGGCGGTTGGCTCAGCGGTAGAGCGTCCCCTTCACACGGGGAAGGTCACAGGTTCGATCCCTGTACCGCCCACCATCGTCCTGGCGAACACCCCTCATCTGATCGATGTCGCCGTCGCGTTGCGTACGACCAGTCGTCCTGACTCGATCCGTTCGATCACCTCGGCAATTCGATCACTGCGGTATGTGGACAGAGCGATCCCATTTGATATCTGATCTCGTGGAGTCTCCTTGGCACCGTGTCATCCCGGGGCCGCGCAGTGGAACCCGGGATCCAGAGACACAGGTGCTGCAAGGCTTTGCACTGCCAGCGGCTCTGGATTCCGGGTTCGCCTACGGCGCCCCGGAACGACAACGGCGGCCTCCATGTGATCGCCTCGAGATGAGGCGACGGAGTGGGATCGACGGACCAATCCAGCCCGTCTCGGCAAGATTCTACCCCAGCGGCACCAGCACCTCCACGGCCGCGACCAGCTCGTCGAAATGCCCGATCACCCGGTTGGGGTCGAAGGCCGCGACGGGCAGGTCGGTGTAGCCGAACGGCACGGCGATCACCGGGATGCCGGCGGCTTTCGCCGCGTCGATGTCGGCGCGCGAATCCCCCACCATCACGGCGCGCGCCGGATCACCGCCGGCCCGTTCGATGGTGAGGGTGATGTGGCGTGGATCCGGCTTGAAATGCGGAAAGGTGTCCCGGCCGCAGATGGCGGAGAAGCGTCCCGCCACGCCGAGCAGGCCGAGGAGTTCGACCGCGTGGGATTCGACCTTGTTGGTGCACACGGCGAGCCGGAAGCCCCGGGCGGAGAGGGCGTCGAGGGCCTCCGTCACGCCGGGGAACAGGTGGGAATGGTCGCACAGGTGGCGGCCGTAATGGTCGAGGAACGCCACGAACAGCACCTGCAGGCGGTCGTCGTCGAGGCTCTCGCCGGCCGCCTCGAAGCCGCGGCGGATCAGCGCCTTGGCCCCGGCGCCGATCATGTCGCGGGCCTGCGCCAGATCGAGGGTCTTCAGGCCCTCCCGCGCCAGGATGGCGTTGAGGGTGCCGATGAGGTCGCCCGCCGTCTCGGCCAGGGTGCCGTCGAGGTCGAACACCGCGATGGGCGGCAGGCTGGACGGGGACTGGCTCGGCGCGGACATGGGCTGGCTTTCTGCGAGGGCTGGGCTTTGGATGTGGGGGCCAAGCGCTATCGGGGCGGCGAGCCGTGGGCAAGACACGCCCACCGGGGTCACGGTTGCGCCGCAAGACGGCGCTATCCCACGCGCCACCTTCAAAGCCGAGAGATCGGGGCACCCATGCGTCTGAACCACCAGGCCTCCCACCTTGTCCGCGCGGCCGGGCTGCTGGCCCTCCTGACGACGACGGCCTGGGCGAGCTCCTACGAGTTCGTGCCGGCTCCCCAGATCGACCTCAACCGGGTCTACCGCGTCGACAAGGTCACGGGCGAGGTCACCTCGTGCCAGTACGGCCTGCGCGAGGGCGCGGTGGGCAGCGTCGGCCTCACGGTGTGCTACGGCGCCGGCGAGGGCGCGAGCGCCCAGGCGCCGTCCGAGTACGGGCTCGTGGCCTCCCGCCACACCCGCGAGGCGGGGGTGTTCCGGGTCAACTACCGCACGGGCGAGATGAGCATCTGCTACGTCCAGCTCCAGAAGGAGGCCGTGGTCTGCACGGCCCAGGCCAACCCCGCCGGACCGGAAGAGGCCGCGAGCCCCGCCCCCGGCCGGGCGAGCCCGAGCGTGACGCCGCCCCAGGGGGCCGCGCGCCCCTGATCCCCCCGCCGCGCCGCGTTTGACGGCGCTGCCAGCCGTGCTAGGGCCTGCCGACGCCCGAAGCCCCGAGCCCGTTCCATGCGCCCTGTCGTCCCGAGCCGTCCCGTCGCCCCCGGAGCCGCGGCGTGAGCGGGCCCGACCTCCGGCGCGCCGCCGCGGAGCGGGCCGTCGCCCTCGTCACCGACGGGATGCGCCTCGGGATCGGCACCGGCAGCACCGCCAACGCCTTCATCGAACTCCTGGGCGTCCGCGTCCGGGCCGGCCTCGACGTCGTCGGGGTGCCGACCTCCGAGGCGACGCGGATCGCGGCGGAGGCCGCCGGTATCCGACTCGCCACCCTCGAGGAGATGCCGGACCTCGACCTCACCGTCGACGGGGCCGACGAGATCGATGCCCACATGCGCCTGATCAAGGGCGGGGGCGCCGCGTTGCTGCGTGAGAAGATCGTGGCCTTCGCGAGCCGCCGGATGGTGGTGATCGCCGATGCGGCCAAGCGCGTCGGGATGCTCGGCGCCTTCCCGCTCCCCATAGAAGTCAACCCGTTCGGCCTCGGCGCCACGCGCCGCGCCGTCGCGGCGGCCGTCACCGCCGCCGGGTGCGCGGGCACGATCGTCCTGCGGGTCGGCGCGGACGGCACGCCCCTGCGCACCGATGGCGGCCACCACATCCTCGACGCGCATCTGGCGCGCATCCCCGATCCCGAGGCCCTGTCGGCCGCCCTGTGGGCGGTGCCGGGCGTGGTCGAGCACGGCCTGTTCCTCGGCCTCGCCACCGGGGCGATCCTGGCCGAGGCGCGGGACGGGGCGGCGCACGTGACCTGCCTCGGCGCCGTCTGATCCCCAAGTCCGATCCCTCGTCCGATCCCTCTGCCCGAACCGCATCGCAGAAGACTTCCGGAGCGCCCTCCATGTTTCGCCCCCTGGCCCCCAGCTCCCATGCCCTGCGCGCCGCACTGGCGGGCGCCGTGCTCCTGATCGCCCCGGCGGCCTCCGCGCAGGCTCCGCAGAAGCCAGCCGCGCCGCAGAAGCCCGCGCCGGCCAAGCCCGCCGCCCCGGCGCCCGCGACGCCGGCCGCGAACACCCAGGCCCCGGCCTTCGCTCCGTCGCACATGGCCCTCGCCCGCGAGGTGATGCTGAGTTCGGGCATCGCCCGCTCGTTCGATTCCATCATCCCGGCCTTCAGCGAGCAGATCCGGCAGAACGCCGTGACCCGGCCCGAACTCGGCAAGGATCTGGACGAGGTGCTCGTCGGCCTTCAGCCCGAGATGGAGCTGCAGAAGCAGGCGATGATCGACACGGCCGCCCGCATCTATGCCGGCCGGCTGACGGAGGCCGAACTCTCCGACATCGCCACCTTCTTCCGGTCGCCCGCCGGCAAGCGCTACGTCGAGACCCAGCCCCAGGTTCTCGACGGCATCGTCCAGGCCATGCAGGGCTGGACCCAGGAGGTCTCCGAATACGTCATGGTCCGCGTGCGGGCCGAGATGGTGAAGCGCGGCCACCAGCTCCAGTAGGGAGCCGGACGCCCCGTCTCGATCAGGCTTTCCCGCGCATGTCCCCCTCCGAGCGCCTGCGCGGCGCCGGCGCCCTCGCCCTGGCCGCCCTCCCCCTGGCGATGGTGGCGGCCAACCGCTCGAGCCCGGCGGTGATCGGTCTCGCCGCCCTCCTGTTCCTCGCCGCCGCCCTGGCGGAGGACCGGCGCGCCGCCTGGATCGCCCTTGCGCGCCCCCTGCGCACGGCGACGGGGCTCACCGCCCTCGCGTTCCTCGGCTGGTGCCTCGTCTCCATCGCCTGGAGTCCGTTCCCCGCCCTGTCCTGGCGCACGGCCGGCGAGTTCGGGCCCACCCTCCTCGCCGCCTACCTGCTGGCGCGGCTGGCGCCGGGGCGGATGCCGCCCGGAACCGCCCTGGCCGCCGCCTGGATGCTCGGGCTCGCCGGGCTCGCCCTCGTGGCGGACCTCGCCACCGACCTCGCCCTGCGCAAGGCACTGGGCACGCGGGTGGCCTACTTCATCCACAACCGTCCGGCCCTGACGATCCTGCTGGTCGCCGGCCCCCTCGGGGCGTTGCTGCTGCGGCGGGGGCACCGGTGGGCGGCCGGCCTCGTCGGGCTCGTCTCCACCACCGCGATCCTGCGCTCCGTGAGCGGAGCCGCCGCCCTCGGGCTGCTCGCGGGCGCCGGCTTGGCCCTGGCGGTGTGGCGCCTCCCCCGGCGCGCGGGCCTCGGCCTCGCGGGGGCCGCCCTCGCGCTCGCCGTGGCGCTCAGCCCCGTGGAGGGCGACCTCCTCCACCGCCTGATGCCGGAGGCGGCCCATGAACGCCTCGTCCAGAGCAGTTCGCGGGCGCGCGTCGCCATCGCCCGCAGCTTCGGCGCGGCGGTGGCCGCCGATCCGTGGCGCGGGACCGGCTACGGCACCGCCGGGCGCTTCGCCTGGACGCCCGTGGCCGAGGCCATCGCGCCGGACTGGCGCCGGATGCTGGCGGTGGGCCATCCGCACAACAGCTTCCTCCAGGTCTGGGCCGAACTCGGGATCGTCGGGGCCGGGCTGATGGCGGCCCTCCTCTTCCTCACCCTCCGGTCCATCGCCGCGATGCCCCGCATGCAGGCGGTGACGGCGCTCGGCCTCCTCGGCGCCGCGGCGGCGGTCGCCTTCGTCGAGCACGGGGCGTGGCAGGCCTGGTGGGTGGCCGGCCTCGGCGGAGCGGTGACGTGGTTGCGGGAAGGCTGGTTGAGGGAAGCCTCTTCCGAGTCCGCCTGATCCTCAGGCGGCGGCGGCCTCGACGCGGTTGCGGCCGGCGTTCTTGGCCCGGTAGAGGGCGAGATCGGCGCGCTTCAGCATGTCGGCGGGGCCCTCGTCCTCGGTCTGGCGCCAGGACACCCCGATGGAGACCGTGACGGCGATGGCCCGGGTCTCGCGCTGGATCGAGAACGGCACCGCCTCGATCCGCTCGCGGATGCGCTCGGCGATGGCGTACGCCTCGGGGGCTTCGGCGTCGGGCAGGATGATCACCACCTCCTCGCCGCCGTAGCGGGAGACGATGTCGATGCCCCGCGTGTGGGTGCGGATGCGCTCGGCGAAGGCGCGCAGCACCTCGTCGCCGGCCTCGTGGCCCCAGGTGTCGTTGATGCTCTTGAAGCGGTCGATGTCGAGCATCAGCATCGCGACCGGGCGGCCGCGCAGGGCGGCCTCGGCGAACAGGGCGCCGAGGTGGCTGTCGAGGTAGCGCCGGTTGTGCAGGCCCGTGAGCCCGTCCATGACCGCGAGTTCCATGGAGGCCTGGACGGCGCCGCGCAGGGTGTCGGAGAACCGGCGGCGGCGCACCTGGGTGCGGACGCGGGCGACGAGTTCGTTTCGGTCCACGGGGCGCATGAGGTAGTCGTGCACGCCGAAATCGAGGCCCCGCACCACCCGCGCCTTGTCGTGGGGCTCGGCGATCATCACCACCGGCATGGCCCGGGTCCGGTCGAGGGAGCGCAACTGGCTGCACAGGCGCAGTCCGTCGAAGGCGGCGAGATCGAGGCTGACGAGGGCGAGGTCGAAATCCCCCTCGGTGGCCAGCGCCAGGGCCTTCTGGGGATCGGCCTCCACGGTCACGTGGTGGTGCTGGGAAAGCGCCATGGAAAGGCGGTCGGCGGAACCCGCGCGGTCCTCCACCAGAAGGATCGTGGCGTTCTGGCCGGTCTCGGCGGTGGCGAGCGCCAGGGGGTCGCCCATGCCGAAATCCCGCGAGGCGAGGGCGCGGCTGCGCAGTTCGTCCGTCACCGCCTTCAGCCGCACGAGGCTGCGCACCCGGGCGAACAGGGCGGTGTCGTCGATGGGCTTCGTCAGGAAATCGTCGGCGCCCGCGTCGAGGCCGCGCAGGCGGTCGGAGGGCTGATCGAGGGCGGTGACCATCACCACGGGCAGGTGGGCGGTATTGGGATCGTTCTTCAGTCGCCGGCACACCTCGAAGCCGTCCATGCCGGGCATCATCACGTCGAGAAGCACGAGGTCGCACAGACCCTTGGCGCAGATCGCCAGGGCGTCCGGGCCGTTCATGGCCGCCAGCACGTCGAAGTACTCCAGGGAGAGCTTGGTCTCCAGGAGCTTCACGTTGGGGAAGAGATCATCGACGATCAGGATTCGGGCCGACATCTGTCCTCACGCGTTCGTGTCGACGGGGACGGGCCCGGTCGGGGGAATTCGCCCGGTCACGCGGGTCTGCCGTCGCCGAGGTACTGCCGGACGGTGGCGAGAAACTTCGCCACCGAGATCGGCTTCGACAGGTAGGCCTCGCAGCCGCCCTCGCGGATGCGCTCCTCGTCGCCCTTCATGGCGAAGGCCGTGATGGCGATGACCGGGATGGACTTGAGGTCGTCGTCCTCTTTGAGCCACTTCGTCACCTCGAGGCCGGAGACCTCGGGGAGCTGGATGTCCATCAGGATGAGGTCGGGCCGGTGGGCGCGGGCGAGTTCGATGGCCTCGATCCCGTTGGCGGTCTTGAGCGTCGCGTAGCCGTGCCCCTCCAACAGGTCGTTGAAGAGCTTCATGTTCAGCTCGTTGTCCTCGACGATGAGCACCGTCTTTGTCATGGCCCATTGTTCCCGGCGTTCGAGCGGCTCATTGTTCTTGGAGGCATGGCCGGCGCGAGGAGATGTAACGGATACATGTTGACGAAACGCAAATCCGCAAACGACCGTGATTCGGCCGAGCGCCTCGCCCTGGCGGTCCTGGCCTGGATGGCCACCGACGACGAACGGCTCTACCCCTTCCTCGACGCCACCGGGGTGACGCCGGACACCCTGCGGGCGAGCGCGCAGGATGCCGGCTTCCTCGCCGGCCTCCTCGACCACGTGATGGGCGACGAGGCCACCCTCATGGCGGCGGCGGAGGCCCTGGCGGTCCCGCCGGAGCGGATCGCGGCGGCCTGGCGCCAGCTCTCGCCCACGGAGTTCGACGACGGGTTCTCGGATCGGGAGACGCGGGGCGACGACTTCTGACGGCGACACCCGCCCGGGCATCCCGGGCCACGCCCGGTGGACGTATGGGCGCGACGCGGCATCCCGGCGCCTCGGCTCTCACGCGGGGGCCGGTGTCGGGACTCGCAGGATCGGGACTCGCAGGATCGGGACTTGCAGGATCAGGACTTGCAGTCCGTCCCTGCCGGGAGCTTGTCGAGGCGGCTGAGGTTGCCCGCCACGGCGAACTCGCCGTAATCGAGGCGCAGGTTGCCGCTGACGCCGTTCTCGTAGAGGTCGAAGGTGAGCACGTAGATCGGCGTGCGCTCGCCCTCGCCGGCGGTGAAGTAGCTCAGGGTCACCGGCCAGTGGGTCATGCCCGCCATCTCGCCCTCGCGCAAGGGCTTGTCGCGCTCGGATTCCGGCTTGGGGGCGCTCTCCCTGGCCGTGCTCTCCTTGGGCGCCCCTTCCTTGACGGCGGCGGTCGCGGCCGGGCGCCCGATCACCGCCAGGGTGTCGTAGACCTTCCGGCCGTCGTCGGTGCCGTCGTAGACCTTCACCGAGAGGGTGGTCCGCCCCTCGCGCGCCGCCGCGATGAGCCGGCGCATGTGGACCGTGGGGAACAGCACCTCGCCGCTCGCCTGGAACCCGTCGCGCTTGGGCTCCTTCAGGCGCACCTTGAGGACGTCGGCCGCCGTCTCGGCGGTGCCGTCCACGGACTGGCCGGGGGTGCCGTTGAGCAGGGTGCTGACCTTGAAGCGGTAGCTGCGCCCGTCGGCGCTCTCGAAGGTGGTGTTGCGCAGGTCCGAGGTGCGGCTGCCGGTCTCGCCGCTCTCCAGCACCGTCACCTGCCGGGTCTGCATCGTGTAGCCCTTGCAGGCGTCGCCGGAGAAATCGATGACGATGCGCCCGCGCGCGCTCTCCACCGCCCGGGTGCCGCCGCTCTGGGCGAGCGACAGGTCGTAGACCGCCCGGTGGCTGGCCAGGGGCACGGGCTCGGCGGCCGACGCCCCGCTGGCGAACAGGACGAGGCAGGCCGTGGCGCGGGACAGACGCATGAAGTCTCCTGCCGGGGGTTGGCGGGGTCGGACCGGCGGGCCTTGTCGACCCGCGCGGACTGCCTTCCAGATAGGCCGCCGCCTCCCCACCGGCAATGCGGGACGCTCGTGACGGCGAGCGCCGGACTCGGCTGGGCGAGCTCGGCTTTGACGGTGGAAACCCGGCCGCCCGTCCGGACGGGCCCGAGGCCGCTCTTGCCTCGGGCTCGGGCGCTCCTGTACGGTTCGACCGTCGCCGACGAGAGCCCGAGGCGAACGTCACCTGTCCGGTCCCGAGACCTCACGCAGCGGAGTTCCGCCGCCGGTCCTTCGCGCCCGTGATGCCCGCGGTGATCGGTGAACGATGTCGGAGGGGGCGATGACCGAAACGGTTCCGAGCTGGTCGGACGAGCGCGTCGATCTCCTGCGTCGCCTGTGGCAGGACGGCCTGAGCGCGAGCCAGATCGCCACGCACCTCGGTGGCGTGAGCCGCAACGCCGTCATCGGCAAGGTCCATCGCCTCGGCCTGTCCGGCCGCGTGGCGAAGGGACCCGAGGCCGCCCTCGCCCGCCGGAAGCCGGGCCGCGAGGCCGACGGCGCGGATGCCGGGACGTCGGACGCGGGAATCCAGGCCCCCGAGGCGCCGGAGATCGCGGGCCCCGTGGCCGGACATCGCGAGCCTGCCGCCGCCGAGCCGGGAGTCGCCGAAGCCGCACGCGTCGTGGCCCTGCAGCCGGAGGCGCCGGCCGCCTGCGCCGCGCCGGCCCCCGTGGCCCGTGTCGAGACCGTGGGCCTGGCGGCCTCGCGCCGGGTCACGATCATGGAGTTGCGCGAATCCATGTGCCGCTGGCCGCTCGGCGACCCGACATCGCCCGATTTCCACTATTGCGGCGACCGCGCCATCACCGGCCTGCCCTACTGCACCCATCACGCCCAGATCGCCTACCAGCCGGCGGCCGAACGCAAGCGCGACCGACGGGTCGGCGGCTTCCGCTGACGCGGTCGGGCGCATCCCGCCGGGCCTACGCCGGAACCGCGCCCCCCCCCCGCATCGGGCCGGCAACTCCGACCAAACCCGTTCGAACGGACGCCTGTCACGCGGCGCCGGCGAACATCTCGTCGAACGAGTAGCCCGAGCCCCGGACCGTGCGGATCGGGTCGCTCTGCCGGGGGCGGTTCAGGGCCTTGCGCAGGCGCCCGACATGGACGTCCACGGTGCGCTCGTCGATGTAGACGTCGTGGCCCCAGACGCCGTCGAGCAGCTGCTCGCGGGAGAACACCCGGCCGGGACTGCGCATGAGGAATTCGAGGAGCTTGAATTCCGTCGGACCGAGATGGATCTCGCGGCCCTCCCGGCGGATGCGGTGGCTGAGGCGGTCGAGTTCGATGTCGCCGGCCACCAGCAGGTTGGCCACGTGGGCCGGTTTGGCCCGCCGCAGGAGCGCACGCACGCGGGCGAGCAGCTCGGGCACGGAGAACGGCTTGACGATGTAGTCGTCCGCTCCGGTGCCGAGGCCGCGGATGCGGTCGCCCTCCTCGCCGCGGGCCGTGAGCATGATGACCGGCAGGCGCTCGGTCTCGCGGCGCGCCCGGATGCGGCGGCACAGCTCGATCCCCGACAGGCCGGGCAGCATCCAGTCGAGAAGCACGAGGTCGGGCACCTGCTCCTGCATCCGCAGGTCGGCTTCGTCGCCGCGCGCGGCGGAATCGACCACGAACCCCTCGGCCTCGAGGTTGTAGCGCAACAGGAGGGTCAGGGCCTCCTCGTCCTCGACGATGAGGATCCGCGTACTCATCACAACCGCCCGCTCATGCGGCCCAGACCCCTGCCGATCGGGGCGGGTCCGAACCCTCGTTGTACCCTGCGCGCCTCCGTGACGGGCCGAGCTCCGGCGTCGTCACGGAGGCGCCGTCGGTGGACGTCGCCGTTCGGAGTGCCTCGCAACGACTCCCGTTCACCATCGGTTCGTGCTCCGGGCACGGCGGCGCAGCGGGAGCTTCGTCGGAGACGCTCAGGCGCCCGTGGTCAGGCCGAGGGGCGGCACGTCCACGGTGGCGTAGTTCGAGGCGTCGTTCTTCGGACGGTCGCTCTCGGCCAGGCTGTTGGCGCCGGTGACGAGGTAGTGGATCGTCTCGGCGATGTTGGTGGTGTGGTCGCCGATGCGCTCGATGTTCTTGGCGACGAACAGGAGGTGGGTGCAGAACGAGATGTTGCGCGGATCCTCCATCATGTAGGTCAGGAGTTCGCGGAACAGCGAGTTGTACAGGGCGTCGATGGCGTCGTCGCGCTCCCACACGTCGAGGGCCGCCTTGGTGTCGCGGCTGGCATAGGCGTCGAGGACGTCCTTGAGCTGCTCCTGCACCAGGTCGCTCATGTGCTGGACGCCGATGACGATCTTCTGCGGCTGGATCTGGTCCGCGATCGCCACCACGCGCTTGGCGACGTTCTTGGCGAGATCGCCGATGCGTTCGAGGTCGTTCGAGACGCGGATGGCCGAGACCGTCTCGCGCAGGTCGATGGCCATGGGCTGGCGCCGGGCGATGAGCAGGATCGCCCGCTCCTCGATCTCGCGCTGCAGGGTGTCGAGGCGCCGGTCGGCGGCGATGACCGCCTGGGCGAGGGGCACGTCGCGCCGCACGAGGGCGTTGCTCGCGTCGGTCATCATCTTCTCGGCGATCCCGCCCATCTCCGAGATGGAGCGGCGGAGATCCTCGAGGTCGGTGTCGTAGGAACTGACGATGTGGTCGGGCATGTCGCACTCCTCGGTCAGGTCTCGTTCGGGGAAACCTGCCACAGGGCGGTGGGGCGGGCTGCGGAGGAGGGGGCGTCCCCTCTCCCGAAAAAATCAGCCGAAGCGGCCGGTGATGTAGTCCTGGGTCTGGCGCTTCTCGGGGTTCATGAAGATCCGCGTGGTCGGGCCGAACTCGACGAGTTCGCCGAGATACATGAACGCCGTGAACTGCGAGATGCGCGCCGCCTGCTGCATGTTGTGCGTCACGATGACGATGGTGAACTCCGTGCGCAGCTGCTCGATGAGTTCCTCGATGCGGCCCGTGGAGATCGGGTCGAGGGCCGAGGTCGGCTCGTCGAACAGGATCACCTCCGGGCGCTGGGCCACGGTGCGGGCGATGCACAGGCGCTGCTGCTGGCCGCCAGAGAGGCCCATGCCGGACTGCCTGAGCTTGTCCTTCACCTCGTCCCACAGGGCGGCCTTGCGGAGCGACTCCTCCACCCGCACGTCGAGGTCGGCCTTGGGGAGCTTCTCGTAGAGGCGCAGGCCGAAGGCGACGTTGTCGTAGATCGACATGGGGAACGGCGTCGGCTTCTGGAACACCATGCCGATGCGCGAGCGCAGCTCGTTGAGGTCGACCTTGGCGTCGAGCACGTTCTGGCCGTCCAGCAGGATCTGCCCCTCCGCGCGCTGGTCCGGATACAGGCTGTAGATGCGGTTGAAGGTGCGCAGCAGGGTCGATTTCCCGCAGCCCGACGGCCCGATGAGGGCCGTCACCTGCCGGTCGTGGAAGTCGAGGTTGACGTTCTTCAGGCCGTGGAAGGTGCCGTAGTAGAAGTTCAGGTCCTTCACGGCGATGCGGACGGGCGAGGTCTCGTCCGCCTTGTGGCGGCCGGTGAGCTGCGCGGAGGTGATCCCGTTGGCGGCGTTCATCGGTTGCGGGTCCTTCGGTCGAACTGGGGGGCCGTGAGCGGCGCGCGGGCTTCAGCGCGCCCGTTGGGGCTTGATGACGAAGCGGGCCACGATGGACAGGGCGAGGATCGTGACCGTGATGAGCAGGGCGCCGGCCCAGGCGAGCTGCTGCCAGTTGCCGTAGGGCGAGAGGGCGAACTGGTAGATCATCACCGGCAGGTTCGGCACGCCGCCCATGAGGTTGGGCGCGAACCAGCTGTTGTTGTTGAGCGCCGTGAACAGGAGCGGCGCGGTCTCGCCGGCGATGCGGGCGAGCGCCAGGATGATGCCGGTGACGATGCCGGCGGAGGCCCCGCGCCACGTGATGGCGGTGATGACCTTGGAGGGCGGAGCGCCGAGCGCCGCGCCGGCCTCGCGCAGGGTCGCGGGCACGAGGCGCAGCATGTCCTCGGTGGTGCGCACGATGACCGGGGTGGCGATGATGGCGAGCGCCACGGCGCCGGCCCAGCCCGAGTAGCTTCCCATGGGCCGCACCATCAGGGTGTAGACGAACAGGCCGATGAGGATGGAGGGGGCCGAGAGCAGGATGTCGTTGAGGAAGCGGATGAGGTCGGCGAGTTTCGAGTTGCGGCCGTACTCGGCCAGATAGGTGCCGGCCATGACACCCACGGGCGTCGCCACGAGGATGCCTAGCACCGTCATCACGAGGCTGCCGAGGATGGCGTTGGCGATGCCGCCGCCCTCGGAGCCGGGCCCGGGCGTCGGCTCCGTGAAGAGAAGCGGCGAGAAGCCCTTCACCCCCTCGATGACGAGCATCGCCAGGATCGAGCCGAGGATGACGATGCCGATGAGGGTGGCCAGCGTGCTGGCGCCGATGAGCAGCCGGTCGGCGACCCGGCGCCCCGAGCGGACCCGGCTCGCCCGGAGGGGCGGCGCGGCGGCGACGGTGTTCAGCGCGTCCATGGTTCTGATCTCCGGCCGGCTCAGGCGACCTTCACGCGCCGGACGAGCAGGCGGGCGACGATCAGGACGAGGAAGGTGATGACGAACAGGATGCAGCCGAGCGCCATGAGGGAGTTCAGCTGCAGGCCGTCGGCCTCGTTGAACTCGTTGGCGATGCGGGACGCGATGGTGGAGCCCGGATCGAACACCGAGGCCGAGAGGCGGTTGGCGTTGCCGATGACGAAGGTCACCGCCATGGTCTCGCCGAGCGCCCGGCCGAGGCCGAGCATGATCGCGCCGATGATCGAGAC